>ENA-OPCA01001250-OPCA01001250.1-human-gut-metagenome-genome-assembly--contig:-NODE-1250-length-20429-cov-2.851085_pt1 | contig 20429 bp, 15 predicted proteins | sample MGYA00241076_ERZ501468 | MGnify/ENA primary metagenome ERZ501468 (study PRJEB25962, sample SAMEA2042633) | human gut metagenome | biome: human gut; feature: human-associated habitat; material: faeces... | reverse complement strand
GTCGTGGAGAAGCGCTCCTCCTCGGAGGCGACGATACCCTTGACGAGCGCGACGTTCTTGAGCAGCTCAGGATAGGCCTCGCCCATCTGAGCGTTAACCTCGTCGATGAACTTGGTCAGGAAGGCGCCCTCGATGCCCAGCAGGCGACCGTGGAACACGGCACGACGGAGCAGGCGGCGAAGGACGTACTCGCGACCCTCGTTACCGGGAAGGATGCCGTCCGAGATCATAAAGTCGACGGCACGGGAGTGGTCGGCGATGATACGCAGGGAGCGGCTGGCGCCAGAGTAATCGTCGGCGTCATAGGTCTTGCCGCTGATCTCCTCGCCCAGCTTGATGAGATGCTGCATCAAGTCGCCGTCGTAGTTGGCGGTCTTGTGCTGCATGATGGCGGCCATGCGCTCCAGGCCCATGCCCGTATCGAGGTTGCGGTGCGGCAGCTCCGGCATGGAGCCGTCCTCCTGACGGTCGTACTGGGTAAAGACGAGGTTCCAGAACTCAAGGAAGCGGTCGCAGTCGCAGCCAGGCTTGCAGTCGGGGCTGCCACACCCTACGTCGGGACCCTGATCGAAATAGATTTCAGAGCAGGGACCGCAGGGGCCGGTAGGACCAGCGCGCCAGAAGTTATCTTCTTCACCCAGCTTGGAAATATGATCCTCTGGAACACCAAGGCTCTTCCAGATTTCAATGGTCTCGTCGTCGTTTTCGAAAACGGTAAAGTAGAGCTTTTCAGCAGGAAGCCCCAATACCTCGGTAGAGAATTCGTATGCCCAAGCACACATTTCGTTTTTGAAGTACTTACCAAAACTAAAGTTGCCCAGCATTTCAAAGAAGCTTAGGTGGCGAGCATCACCGATATTGTCGATGTCGTTGGTGCGTACGCACTTCTGAGCGGTGGTAGCGCCAATGTAGCGGCTATCAAGCTCCTTCTGATGAAGGAAGTAGGGCTTGAACTGAACCATGCCAGCGCTGGTAAGCAGCAGTGATGGATCATCGGGGATCAGGGAAGAAGAAGGCATGCGCTTGCAGCCCTTTTCCTCGAAGAACGCCAGGTACTTCTCGCGAATTTCGGCGGTAGTCATATAGTTCATACGATATTGTTCCTCTTCGAAGTGTTCATCGTTTAGTAATTTGCCAAATGCAGATTCTATCATTTTCCGTGCTTTGCCCCACGCGAAGTAACCTGAGTCGCAGAAAACTCACCAGTGGCATCGGCAACAGGATTCGCCTCTTCGCCCGAAGGTTCCCCCTTAAAGATAACGCCATCAGGCGAAACGATAACGCGACCCGTGCGCTTCTCGAAGTAGTACACGAAAAGCGATTTAATGGCAGCAACCGCAGGGATTGAAGCAAGCATGCCCACGATGTTGCCAACAACGCCGCCAACGGCAAAACCTAAAGCAGAACCCACCATCAAGGCCATAATGACTAGCGCAGGATGGATGTCCACCGAATTGCCCATGATCTTCGGCGAAATGAAGGTGTAGATGAATTGCTGCACGGCAATGGTGTAGACCAACGCGATAACAGCAATAAGCGGACTTGAGAAAACACCCACGATTGCAGCCATGCCGCCGCCCAACCACGGGCCCACAACGGGAATGATATTCAGCAGACCGGTGATAACGCCCAAAGCCGCTGCGCTGGGGATGCCCATAACGGCAAAACCAATACCGCAGCAAACACCGATAAGCATGCATTGGACCAACGTACCCTTGATATAGCCGCCCATAACGCGGGTGCCCGTGAGATAGATGATGTCTAGATCCTCCCGGAATCGGGGGCCGAACACGCGTTTGATTTCAGCACCCAATGCGGGCAGCTCCATAAGAACCCAAAATGCCACCACCAGGGAAAAGCCAATAACCATGGCGGAAATGGCAACACCAGAGCCCACCGAGACCATACCCTCTGCACTGGCGGAGGCCATGCCAGAAAACCAGGTTCCCACCGACGAAAAAGCATCATTCATCCAATTGGAAATACGCTCGTCTTGAAGGATGTAGGCGTACTGCGAATAGACGTCATTCCAGACGTTGCGCACCTGAGAAATCTGGTCAGAGAAGGTTTGAAGCAACGCAGTAAACTGTTCACCAACGCCGAACATTGGCGAAAAGAGCATCCAGCTGAGAGCCGTTACCACCACGCCCATAAGGATATAAGCCACACATGTTCCCCACAGGCGGCCAATGCCTTTACTTTCCAGATAGTTAACTGGGCCCCTCAAACAGAAAACGATGATGGTCGTCCAGACAACAATGGCCACGGGAGTGGCCAAAATGTTGAGCGCCCGCCCAAGCAAATACAAAAGAACGAACATCACGATAATGAAGGTGCTCGTGTATAAGCGGCGACGCGATTTTACCGTTTTCAATTCCTCTTTGCGAAACTCGCTATCCGAGAGATGAGTATCGCTGTTCGTCATAACTGGTTAAGCACTCCTATTAGTTTTGAGCGGATTCGGAATCGCGAGAAATCTGAGCAGAGAAAGCGTCCTTCAAGTTGGAAGACATCTCGTTTGCCTGAGCCTGTGCCTCTTCGCGAGCGGCAACGGCTTCAGCGGCTTCGGCACGCTTTACATCGGCACGAGCCTGAGCGCCAGAAACACACGTCTCGACGCTGTCGAGCTTCTGATCGACCACCTGCACAACAGCACCAACGCGAGAATCTTCCGCCTTAGCGCCCAGCGGAGCGATGCGGCTGCGAAGACGGCTGGTCACGTTGGAGAGCGCGTCTAAAGGGAGCGATGTGATGTTGTCGAGGGATTCAGTTGCCTTGGAGACATTACCCGTGATGGTGTTCACGTCCTCCAAGATCTGATCCACCCGCATGATCTCTAGATTTGCAGCATCAACGGTAAGGGTAATGCGCTCCATCAACGGATCGATACGCTCAAGAGCAGGCTTTGCCGTGTCGAGCGCTTCCTTAGCCTCCACAACCAAAGGATCAACTTTTTCAAACGTTTCCTTCATGGATTTCGTAAGGGTGATGAAAAGATACGCCATGGCACCCAGCGCAACAACGCCGGCGATGCACAGCAGCACGATTCCCACAGGAATCAGCGATTCGAAGATTTCCATCTTTCCTCCTCTGGTCAGGAACTTAAAACTCACATGTGCAGATTACATTCTATCGGATAGAGGGGCATCAACGCGATACCTCTCCCAACCTCGTTCCCCAGGCGTGAAAAACACCCCACGCTCCAAGCCTTCGGGGAGATACCGCTGCTTAACATAGCCCTCGGCATAACTATGGGGGTACAGATACTCTCCGTATTCTTCAGACCCCGGACGATGGCGATCGCGCAAGTAATCGGGCACGGGGCGAAGCGGGCCGTTACGCACCTCGTCCAACGCTTTGCCGATGCCAGCATACGCGGAGCAAGATTTTGGGGCTAGAGCCATGTACACTGCCGCCTGAGCCAGATTGATGCGACATTCGGGCATGCCAATAACCTCAACGGCCTTAAAGCATGCTTCGGCGACCAAGAGCGCTTGCGGATCGGCATTGCCAATGTCCTCGGATGCAGAAATAAAGATACGACGCGCAATGAACTTCGGATCTTCCCCGCCATCGATCATCCGAGCAAGCCAGTACAAGGCTGCATCGGGGTCTGATCCGCGCATCGACTTGATGAATGCCGATATCACGTCATAGTGCATATCCTGTTTCTTATCGTAAGGAAGAGTGCGATGGGGAACCGCCGTACGTACCATTTCCTCGGTAATGGTCTCTGTCTTTTGAGCGCGAGCCAAATCGGAGGCAAGCGATAGGGTGTTCAAGCAGCTGCGCGCATCGCCACCCGCCAAAAGCAGCAGCGCCTTACGAGCGTCTTCGTCGAGCGAGTAATCGCCCTTCAAGCCTCGGCTGCTTTCCAGGGCGTGGTCCAAAATCGACGAAAGGGCATCGTCGCTGAGCCTATGAAGCTCAACGATGCGCGATCGGGATATCAATGCCGAATTCACTTCGAAAAAGGGGTTTTCCGTGGTAGCCCCAATCAAAACTACCACACCGTCTTCAACCGCGTGAAGCAAGGCATCTTGCTGTGCGCGATTGAAGCGATGGATCTCATCGACGAATAAAATGGTGCGAATGCCCCGATTTATCAGACGCTTGTCAGCATCTGAAATTTCACGACGCAAATCGGCGACCGTACCACCGATAGCCGAAACCTCAACAAAATGGGCATGGGTGGTTTCGGCGATAACGTGGGCAATGGACGTTTTCCCCGTTCCTGCAGGACCGTACAAGATAACAGAAGAAAGCGTGTCAGCTTCGATGGCACTACGCAGCCACGTTCCCTCGCCTAACGCATCCTCTTGACCGATAAGATCGTCGAGCGTTTGCGGCCGCATGCGCACCGCCAAAGGGGCATTTGCCGCACGCTTGGTGTTTTCTATGTCTGTAAAGAGTGTATCCATGAGTTGACCTTAACACGGGCGCCGAGAGAACCGCTCCCAGTGCGCCAAACCCCATACCGATCACGCAGAAAGGCTTTGCGCATAGGCGGAAAGAACAGCCTGTTCCAGCACTTCCCTGTCCTCTTCCGTAAAGGCATATTCCACCGTTTGCGGCTGAGACGCGTCTACGATACTTTCCTGCTCTACGCGTACAAACGTTGCCGTAACGCGTGGGCTTCCCTGAGCCATAAGTGCCAACGCGTAGCATTGAGCCTGAAGTAGATGCTTGCCGAACACCCGCGCAGCAGATTCATCGGGCGAACCTCCCGTCTTGTAGTCAACCAAGAAGGCCGAACCGTCCCCATCAAACGAAACCGCATCGATTTCACCTTCCAGATACACCGCGTTCGAAGCCACGCCTAAGCAGACCATGAACGGCACTTCAGCCTGGGGAGCGCCCTTAGCCACCAAAGCACGAGCGACATCGCTTGCAAACCACCTATCGAGCGCAGCACTCAGCCGCGCCTCTTGCGAGGGGGTTAATCCCTGGGCACGAACCTGAGCGGCAACGGCTTCATTCGCAGGACGCTTGAGCGCAGACCCGTCGAACTGCGCAATAGCGCGTTGCGCCAAACGGTGAAATGCCGTGCCCAGCGCAGTGGCGTTTTCCTCGAAGAAGCCTCGGTCGACATCGAACAAGGACGACTCCGCTTCTTCTTCGGGCCCTGGGGCCTGATGGGCAGCATCGCCAATCGAAGAGTACGAAAACACCTCTTCGCAAGAAGCGTGATACGGCTGACAATAAGGAGCAGGAGGCAAGGGAGCCGCTGGAATGGTAAAGGGTTTTTTCTCTTCTACGACACGTTCTTGCTGTTCGGTGGGGGTATCAAGCACCGTGAGCTCAAAATCCATAGGCGCGCTTCCGCCGTAGTTGAGCTTCTGTATCGGGGCGGTTACCGAAGCTTCCCATTGAAGCGCCTCATGCAAATCATCAAGGATACCCTTGCCCTCATACGAAAAGCTTTTATTGCCCGAATGCGCCACGCCAATGAACAGCGACTTGCTGGCGCGGGTCAAGGCAACGTACAGCAAGCGGCGAGCCTCGGACAGCTCCTGTGTGGCAACATAGCCTTTCAAGGAAAGCATCAAATCCTGATAAGTCGATGCCTGCATGATATCAGCACTCGGCTCGTCGCCCTGCTCAATAAACTCATGAAGACCCTGAATGGTTTTACGAACGGGACGCAGCATCGGCGAATCAAGCGCAACATAGGTTGAAGCTGCGATGTTTTCGGCAACTAAACTTTCAGCCTTTCCCGAAAGACGCAGATCAGCCAAGGCAACATGAGGAAATTCAAGGCCCTTGCTCGCATGGACCGTCATTATACGCACAAAATTAGAGCTGCTAGCAGAAAGTGTTCCAGGGGTAAGCTTCAACGTTGCCAAGTCGCTCTCGAAACGATCTGCTGTACGGGCAAGACCCAATCCCAATTTCTCGACGTCTTCCAGCATTCGCAGCGCCTTGCCGAGGTTGCCCACAATAGCCTGGCCCTGAGCCTGCTCGCTTTCAAGGCGAATAAGCCAACCACTCGAACGCAGCAAGGTACGAACCCCCGCCGCCATGCCGAAGCGACGGATCGAATCGAATGCCGCATTGAGGCAGATATGAGCGAAGTCTATTTGGTCCTCCTGCTCAGCGGTAAGACCAGTAAGCCCCTTTTCGTCCTTCCAAGCCGCAAATCCATCGGATAGAGCCCTGCGAAATCTATGACCCTGACGGCTGGTGCCTGTAGCCAAATAAAGCAGGGCGTCATCGCCCAAAGCAAACAAGGGCGAAGAGAGCACCGTATAGAGCGCCTCATTATCGGTGCAACTCGAAAACAAACGCACCATCGAGGCAACCAATTGAACTTCCAAGGAATCCGAGAAGGTGGAACCTCCAGCAACCAGACACTCAAAGCCAGCGTCGCGCAAAGCTTGAGCATAGACATCAACATTCGACATATTCCCCAACAGCAAAACCATGTCAGAGGGCGATGCTGGATTGCTTGTGTCATCGCGCAAGCCAGCGAAATGCTCGGCAATGCGACGAGCGCACGCAAGGCGTCCCGCCCCTAGGCCGGGACCCCCCACCTTGCAGTCGAATAGAGCCATGGAAACACGGGGGCGCGTTTCGAAGAGCGGATCCTCTTGATTATTCACTGCTCCCTTAGGCGCCAACGAAAGGAATCGATCGCCGAATACCTGCGGCTGCGAAAATACCTTGTCTACAAAGGAAAGCACATCGGCATGACTTCTAAAATTATCGGGGAGACTCACGAACTGAGCCTCAGGACACTCTGCTTCAAGGCTTTCGCGGTAACCGAAAAAGACATTCACATCGGCGCCACGGAAACGGTAGATGCTCTGCTGGGCATCACCAACCGTGCACACATTGGAAAGGCCTGGCTGAGCAAGCGCTCGAACCAGAGCAACCTGAAGCCCGTCGGTATCCTGGAACTCATCAATCATGATGATCCTGAACTGGGTTCGGTAGGCATCGGCAATTTCAGGATGATCGGTCAGCGCGTGGAAAGCCATACGAAGCAGGTCAACGTTATCGATGCCGGCAGCGCCCTTCAAGCATTGATATTCTTCATCAACAGCACGAGCTATGCGCAGCAACGCTTGGACGTCGCGAGCCGAAAATGCTGCCTCTACCTGCCCCGCAGCAAAAGCGTAGGCATCGCGGTACTCGGCGAAAAACGTAGGATCGCTTTCCTTCACATGGTATTTGGGGCTGGTTTTAGGGAACGAAAAAAAGGCCTCGACAAAGCGAGCCGCTTCGAAATTCGGATCCTCAAACGAAGTACAGCCACCGTACTCCAGGAGATATTCGTTGGCCACCTCCAAGGCTTTTGTTGTCGCTTCGTGATTCTTGGCATCGGTCTTCCCTGGCTTGGGCAATCCTTCAAGACAGGAGATGAACGTCTCCCCCAGCTCAACCATCTGACGCATAAGCGCTGAAGGATCCCCCTCTACTTCGGGAACTACGACAGCATCAAAGCCCTCTGGCAGAGCGAGGGCACGCGAAGTGATCTTGCGAACCCACGTTTCAATACTCGGTGAAGCAGGGCCCTGGGAATAAACATCGAGAGAACCCACAAAGCCCCTCAACGCTGCATCGTCGCTTTCCTGGATTCGCTTAATAACGGAATCGAACGCCTCTTCGTAATAACGCTTAGATTCCGTTTCGGAGATCACCGAAAATGCAGGGTCTATGCCCAACTCAAGAGCATGTTCGCGAAGCACTCGAGAGCACATGCCGTGAATGGTGGAAATCCACGCATCATCAACCTTCAGCGCCTCTTCGACTAAGCCCATGCCCGCAAGCTGGCGCTTAATACGCGACTTCAATTCCGCTGCGGCCTTCTTGGTAAAGGTAATTGCCATGATCTGGCTGATACTCTGCACAGGTTGAGCATCAGGGGTATCCTCCGAAAGCGCATAGGCAATGCGCTGGGTAAGCGTAAAGGTTTTGCCGCTGCCCGCACCGGCAGAAACCATGAGCGGTTTATTCAGGGTCGTGATGATCTGGCGCTGGCCAGGGGTGCAGGTGTCAAGATTCACGAGAGCCTCTTTTCACAGTAGCGAACCGGGCAATACGTACACGAAGATTCACAGAGAGGATTGGGGGCAATATTACCTTCCAGAAAATCGGCAATGCGCTTGCCCACTTCCAGCTCAACCATATCCAAATACGATTCGAAATTCATATTTACGCCCGAAGCACTCCGCGCAAACCCTGTAACATCAAGCATGGATGAATCAAACGAGCCAGCAATTGATCTAGCTGGCTCTTTGGCCCTATAGCTTAAATAGAGAGCCCCGACAGGACGTGCGGATTCAACAACACCACGCAGCGCTTGCGCATAAATAAGTGTCTGGATCTTGGATGGGATGCGGAAGCCCTCTTGTTCATCGGGGTCAAACCCCGCATCATGCCCCGCAATACCGCCCTTGTAGTCAATCACCACGTAATGACCGTGTTCGGCATCAATGTCAATCCTATCAACGCGACCCATAAGGCGCACGCCCGCATAATCGATGGCTTGACCAGGCTCAATGGAGAGTTCGAACCGCTGAGGCGTAAAACGGGGCAGCATACGCGCCTGAACGTTAAGGTTGTCAATCAACGTCTGCTTCAAGCGATTCGCCTGAGCGCATTCCGTAGAAGAAAGAGGAAGATAACGCACGCCTTCAACCTGCGCTTGTCTCGCAAGTTCCGCATCAAATACGCGGCTCAAGCAAAGCTGAGCCTGCTCAAGATTTCCGAGAGTAACGCGCTTAGAGGAAATTTCCTGCTCCAAGCAACGGTAGAACGATTCCCAAACAGCATGCACGAATACGCCCTGCTCCAAAGGCCCGAACAATTCATCGGGAGCTTCGGGGCGCAAGCGTCTTGCCGTATACCAACGATACGGGCAATTCACATACTCTTCTATTGCGGAAGGAGAAAGCACAACGGTGTCTGGATTGTCAGGCGCTCGGAACAGGGAAAGGAGCGGCTTAGAAGATTCACCGACGATGCCTGGCGCAAAACCAGGTATCACAATAGAATCGGGTTCTTCCCCACCTGCCTGATAATTTGCCGCATAAGTGTCACGCGAACCGCCCTCATCGCGCATAGCGACATAATCATGCAGGTGCTGAGGTACCCCAAAACAGTCACGCTCTTCGTCTCCCTCTCGCAAGCATTCGCAGAACTCATCGAGCACAAACGAAGGGTACACGTCTTCGTCACCGCCAGCATTCAGAACGCGCTCACACGCAAAGTACTTTGTCGCGCATCCCTTTACGCACTCAAAAGCGAGACGCGCATCCTGCAGAGCATGACGGGGCACCTGAATACCAAGCTTGTCTTCAAGCGTAACTAACGCATTATGCGATTCGCTAGCGGAAACATAACGTGCGTCCAAATCGCAACGAACAACAACGTCGAAGCGGCTCTGCGTGGAAAGCGAAGGGGCTTGCGATGCATCTAGCACCACAACCCTATTGGAACCAGACCCGCACGTACGTGAAACGTCAACAGCAAGCGAAGACAATGCAAACGTGAATACCTCGGGGCCCACCTCCCAACGACGGGCAGCCTCGTACACACCGCGCAATGCCATAATGGCAATCTGCTGTTCGAAAACAGAAGCCGCATCGAGCCCACGCAGCTCTTCGGACAGATCGATAAACCTATCAAGCAAAAGCGATGCATCGGCATCAGTAACTAATTCCTCGAATAGATCGTAAGTTTCGGTGACCAAATGCATCATGGCCTGAAGCTCTTCAAAGGAAAGGGCTCTATCGCCGCGAACCGAAGCATCGATTTTGGCGGCAGCCTGAACGGAAATGCCAGAAAAAGGAGATGACGTAAAATCCATCAAAGCACGTGGATTGTGGTGGTCATCGAGAATGAACTCACGGATTGCCATGTAGGCGCGACCAAAATGCGTCTCCGTAAAAGGCTTTCGGGCTTGGAGCACACATTCGCATCCGCGGGCCGAAAGTGCTTCGGACAGCGTTGTGTACACAGAATGAGGGCGCGAAGTAACCACTAAAACACTCCCCGCCCTTCCCTTGGAGGACAGCGCCTCGCATGCCTGGCGCACATAACTGGATATAAGCGCATTTTCCGCAGAGGGGCCTGATGCAAAAAGGAATTGGGGCAGCACGCCCTTCGGCAAACCGGTAATGCGCTCAGTTCCACTGCCAAGAATGGTGCAGGGTATTCCCGCCTTTTCGGCGAACTGAGCAAAGCATGGGGGCAATTCCACCCCTTCAGCCAGGGTAAAGGAAACATCCCAATTTACGCCCAGGAGCACATTGAGGGCATCGCCCCCTTCAACAAAGCCGCGCTGCAAAAGAACGGCACGGTATGGCTCCACCAAACCAAGAAACTCACGCTCTTGAGCCGAAAGAGAAGCCGGAGGATTACCAATAGTCGCTTCAAGAGCATTAAGACCAATTGCCTCGGAAAAGAAACGGCACACAAGAGCAATGCCTCCGTCTGTAGGCTCAAGAGACCCAACTTCGGAAGATTGCTCCAGTAAAAAGCGAACGGCAAAGGAACGATCAAGCGAAGAAATCAGCACACGACCATCACCATATAATTCCCAAGCATCAGCAAGCCATGCGGCAAACGTGGTTGCGGTAACGCCGAAACAAGCAGCAGAGCCCTTGGCGGCGAGCTGTTTTCTATACGAAAGGGCCTGATCGTGGGTGCTGAATATAGTTACATTCCTTGTCACTGAACATTCCTCTGTACTTGATGGCCATTGCGGGCTTCTAAACATTGCAACACGTTACGTGTCAAGACTTTTTCTTTTGCGCGATATACCTATACTGAAGTTAGCCGATCCCGTGTCTGCGATGGACCGATGACATTTAATTGGGAGCCTCAGATTGCGTGCGGAATGGAGATTCGTATCTGTTGATGCGAAAGCCAGGAACCAAGCTGCGGGCACCCACCTAGCTAGGTGGGTTCATCCAATTAGCGGGGTCGGTTTTTCTATGCCAAAATTCGCTGCCTTCGCCAACATTTGCCCCGAAAACCCGCTTCTTCTTCCGGAAGCGCGAAGCCCCGAGGCCAACCTTTGCTCACAGATCAACCTCGGAGCGAATGTCTAATGAACCGCGCCGTATACATAACCCCATCCGTGAGAAGAGAGCGATGAATTGATCTGGCCGCAAAGACGATCTCGGGTATAAAGACCAGGAGGCAGAAGGTTAAGAACTTCCATGAGCTCGCCGTTAAGCCCGTATGCCTCACCCTCCAACACTACTTCCAGCCTCATATAGTCTTCGCGACCATCAAAGAGTCTGTCGATAAACTCCTGGAGCACACCATAGTCGGGACTTTTTTCTCGTGCCACGCTTTCCTCTTTCTATAGCAGTAACGCAGGCAGCAAGGACGCTACTGCGGCACCACAACATCGCTGCCGCCAACCGTTGCGAGCAATGCACCCGTATAAGCTGGGGTGGCGGCACCCGACGCTCGAAGGAATTGAACCCCCTGGGCACGAAGGCGCACCGCAAGCTCCACTATTGCGTCGGCAGTGGGGTATGGGTTTTCATCAGTAGGCTCAAACTGGCGCCTGTCTTTGCGACGGACCGAAACATCAACGAGCAGGGGCTTGTCGGTAGACGAAGCCATTTCCTTGGCGAAGCCAACTAAAACACGCGCAGGAGCATCAGAGACTACGCCGATAACATCAGCCCCATACTCATCGCACAAGGCAACGCCTTCAGAAAGCGTACGCCCACCAGAAAGCATGCCTTCCTCATTCGGCACCAAGCTGATCAACACAGGGCCATCGTATACCGCGCGAGCGCCCATAAGCGCACACTGAGCATCATCGAGGCTCTTGAAACCCGTGAAATATAGCGCATCAAAAGGATACTCAATTAACGCCGGAACGGCATCGTGATACTGGTTCTTCGACTGTTTAAGTGAAACGGCAGAAGTTGGGTCAAGCGGCAAGCCGGTAGGACCGATTGCTGCAATAAGATGTTGCGGAGAAAACTGAGCTGAAGTTTCATAGGCAATGCGCGCCATTTCTTCAGCGCGACCCTCGAAACGAGCATATGCAAGACGGGCTTCAGTGATTCCCTCTGTTGGGGTAACGAAACAGGGTACATCGATGGATTTTTCGAGCTTGAAAGCCTCTTCAATGAGTTCAGGCTCGCACAGAACCACATATTCGCGATCGGAGGGATCAAAGCCCTGGGAAGCAAGTTGGTAATCAAGCGGGGTTGAAAGGACAAGCATATCCTTATTGAAACGCATTTGAATATCAGGCATAGCATCCCTTTCATTGCAACTGTGGTAGAGTGTTCAACTCATTATATAGGGTTACGGCAAACGCTGTGACCAACCAAGTACCCACTAACGCGTTTGCCCCTTAATGATTCTGCAGACACACAAATTTCTGTATTTGCATGAAACATGCATGCGTCTGCTTTTGCGATTCGCCTATTCCCTTGTGTAAATCTCTCCTTATTATTCAATAAAATGAAGAAAATGAGGAGGAAATAGCGTTTGAACCCGTTCATTGTGCCTTTTTTGAACGTTCACCGTGGAAATCATTCACAAAGGGTTGGCAATTCAGGTGAGAGATCCTATTATTCTAACCAGCAAATGTGGTCCCCTCCCAATTTGCAACTGCTTTTCCCCAAAAAGCAGTCGGTGCTAGATCCCCAAATAATAGGCACCGAAACTCCCTCCTTGTGGGCCTGACGAGATCCCCTCTCGCAGGCCCCTCCTCTTTTTTAGGGCTTATTTATTTTTTCGCACGCCTCCAAACCGTTTGCTTAGCTAGGCAATTAAAAAATTGGATATAGGCAAAACAGTTCCCGGTCTTTCATTTCAGTTCCAGCTTTTACGCTTGATCAAATTCGTTAACAATCTCTACCCATTTAGCAGGAACATCGATAGCTGCATCTTGTTTTTGTTCGACAACGCAGGTCAAGCCAGACATTCAAACCGTCAAAAGCGGCAGACAGAACCAAGGCGATAGCAGTAAACTGCATACCCCTCACTTTGAAGAATTTGCACAACGTCGTTACTAAGGCCCGCGTTTTTCGGGTCCGCCCGTTGCGAAGATCAACTCGTTGCGAAAGAGCAGCCCATTGCGACAGATCCGCTTGTTGCAAAAACAAAAAAACTGACTTCTCTGCAACTTTTTTTCGATTAGGGACTCTCTTCTATCGCCGCAAAGCGGAATAGGGCTGCCAAACAGTAGATTATCTGCGTTTTTGCGCTTCAATCTGCGATTGGGGAGGCATGCAACAATCCCTAATCGCAAAAAAGTTGCAAGCTGGATCGATTTTTTGTTTTTGGCTTCTCGGGACAGCTTCCAGAGGGTGCCATGGGTGGAATGACTCAGGTTTAGCACACGCACCATCGGGGAAACCGGCAAGAAAACACGACGGAAAGGCATCGGATCAGACCAACGAAACGGCGCACTGGAGCAACACGAGGCTGGCACTGCAGATTGCTCCAGATACCGTGTTGCGTGGAACACGACCCTATAGCTCAAATAAACCCGAGACACACTATTGGTCTCTATCGCTATTCCTTTTAAAACAGAAAAGCCGCCCGAAGGCGGCCTCTCAGCAAAAGCATCTACTGGGTTTATCCGTGCAGCTTTTTGTACAGACGATTATTGGTATCGAGCCAGCTTTCAATGGTGCCCGTGTCGTAGCCATCTTCTGGATCAATTACCAATGCATACATCTCTTCTTCTTTAAGCACCGCATCAAGCGCATCGGTAAGCTGGATCTCCCCACCAGCACCTGGCTTAACCTCTGCCAGCAGCTCCATAACACGCGGCGAAAGAAGATAACGGCCAAACACAGCCAAATTGGAGGGAGCTTCCTCAACTGCTGGCTTTTCAACGAGAGAAGACACTTTCCACACGTCGTCGCTCAATGCCTCTCCCGCAATAACGCCAAAACGATCGACTTCTTCCTTGGCAACAGGAAGAACGGCAATAACACTTGCGCCGTTATGGGCGTCAGAAACTTCCTTCATCTTAATGAGCATCTGATTATCGGGAACAAGCACATCGCCCAAAAGCACGAAGAAAGGCTCGCCCTCGATACGGTCGGCTGCGCAGTGAACCGCATGACCCAAGCCCAGAGGCTCGTCCTGGTACACGTAGCTTACGTTCAGATTGCCCGCATGAGCCACTTTGTCTGCGTACTTGTCCTTGCCGCGGCTGCGAAGCTCCGCCTCGAGGGCAGGATTGGGCGTGAAGTGTTCTTCGATGGACTTCTTGTCATGGCTATTAATGATGATTACCTCGTCGGCTGCAGAAGCCAAGCCCTCTTCAACAACGTATTGGATAACCGGACGGTCTACCACAAGAAGCATTTCCTTGGGTTGAGCCTTCGTAGCGGGCAGAAAACGGCTGCCCAAGCCAGCAGCAGGAATGAGTGCTTTCATGAATCCTCCTGATCGATGTTCAAACGTTTAGATTTTAGCAAATGAAAACAAAGATGGCTGGATAGTTGCCTATCCAGCCAAATTGAGGAAAAAGAGGGCTGTTTGAAAGGCGATCGACTATGCCAATATCATCGCCATAGTGGGAATGGTACCCATCGACATAATGGTGGTAAGGAAGGTGCCTTGGCTCATGCTCTCAACATCGCCATCGGCATCGATGCACATCATAGTGCCACTCGATGCAGCAGGCATAGCTGTGATGAGCACGATGGTTCCAAGCAGGAGCTGGTCGTCGATGAAGAAACCAAATACGAAATAACAAGCAAGCGGCATGACCACCAAGCGCGCAACGCTGGCAATAAGCGCACGCCAGTTTTTAAACGCCTCGAGAATAGGGCTTTTGGCAATGGCGGAGCCCAAAACGAACATTGCGCCTGGAAGCGTGAACTGCCCAATTGTGGTTAGAGTGTGTGCTGGAACACCAGAATCCGTAATATCGCAAAGCACCAGCACAACCGAAACCAAGCAGGAAATCATACAGGGGCTTATCAGGGAAATGCCCAGCTTCTTCAAGCGCGCCTTGAGTGAAACTACTTCCCCATCCTTCTTGTTGGCAAGCAGCATTACACCAATGGTCCACGTGGCAAGGGTAGAGGGAATATTGAAGATAGCGCCATACACCACCGCTTCGGGACCGAAAATGACATTCAGCAAAGGAAACCCAATTACCGATACGTTGCTGAACACCATCAGATACTCAAGCGTGCCACGCGTACGATCGTCGGAAGAAACAAAATGCCCGATCACGATAGCAATCAGCGTTACAAATAAATAGGTGATAGAACCCCATTCAATAATCTCCAACACCATATCAAGACTCGGGAACGAGGTACTGTTGAGCACTGCAGCCACGATCATACAAGGCATGGTAACGTTCAGGACCAGGGAGGAAAGCTTGGCGTCAAACTCGTCGTTCATCACGCCCTTCTTGCGACAGCCGAAACCAACTGCAATCATCGCAAAAAGAAGCGCCATCTGAGCAGCTGCTGTTTCGAATATTTCCATCATGCCATCCTTGCTGTTCTATGCATACCCGATAAGGGCCCAACCGTTAATGCGTAAAGAACTATAAGAATCCAAGGCGGAACCCTCAATTGATTTAGGTCCGATTCAGAGTTATTGCAGGTATGGTTTTACATGGTTTAGACTGCTTATCATGCAAGATTCGAATAATTGAGCTGAGGTATTCCGATGAACCTTTCCCATCTGCAGTATTTCAGGGAGCTGGCACAGGTACAGCATTACACCAAAGCTGCCCATAATCTGTTTATCTCGCAGCCCACGCTCTCCCACTCAATTGCAGCTCTGGAAGACGAACTTGGCGTGAAACTCTTCGAGAAAAACGGGCGAACAGTCAAGCTAACCGATGATGGCGCGCTGTTCGCTCAGTACGTCGAACGGTCGCTTGATGCCCTAGAGGACGGAATCGGCGAACTCGAAAAACGCAAGGGGCGCCTTTCTGGAACTGTGCGCCTTGGAGCAATCCATTCGGTCCGTTCAGCTTTCCTCCCCGAAGCGGTATTGGCGTACCGTCGCACCCACGGCAATCTTGTTGAACTGAAGATCGATCAAGGTTCCACAAAGGAATTGCTCGACTACCTCCACACTGGTGAAAACGACCTCGCCATTACTTCAGAGGTAAAAGCCGATGGCTTCGTGTTCACGCCAAAGGCTGGTTGTCATCGTCCATGAAGGTCACCCATTTGCCTCCCGTAGCAGCATCAGTGTTAGCGAGCTTGCCGATATGCCGGTCTACACCTATCGAGAAGACATCATCGTCGGTACCGAAGTAAACGAATTTCTAGAAAGCCACGGACTCGACCTTGCCAAAATGAATCTGAACCGAGATTCCGACGATGAGGTTATTCTAGGCGGTATCGTTTCACGAGCGCCAGTGGTAGGCCTAGCGCTTGACTCTTCTGGATTGTACCCATTTCGCAATTTGAAGCTCATCCCGTTTGAGGAGCCAGAAGCCCAGGCAATCCACCCTATCGGCGTGCTGAGGCTTGCGGGCAAACGGTTCAATCCCGCAACCAACGACTTCATTGAATTCCTGTTCGGCTTTGCGCATAATTTTTACCATTATGACGATCCCGAAAACGCCAACTTGACATCGCCCGTTGTCTGCTGTTAAATCAATATCCGCTGGGGATGTAGCTCAGTTGGGAGAGCGCAACGTTCGCAATGTTGAGGTCGTGGGTTCGATCCCCATCATCTCCACCAGCAAAACACCGAATCGCAAAGCATATTTGCTTTGCGATTTTTTTTTGTTTTCAAATGCACTATTAGAACTATTGGCAGAATGCGCATCTCAGGCGCATATAACCCGCAGGGCTGTTTTAAACCTTGTTGATGCACCACGGCCAGCAGCATCGCTGCTCCTATCTGTTTACCACGCACAGACAGCCCACAGACAGCTCCGTAACGCTGGAGGCGACAGACGCCCGAGGACATCGCCGCATAACAGTAGAGCCCGCTCAGATAACTGAGCGGGCTCTACTTTCTAACTTGGTTTTCAGGCCTTATTCTTCGGCGTTTGCCTCAACCGCTACAGGCTCTTCGGTAACTTCTTCTTCAATAAAGCTGCCGAACAGAGGCTGGCCATCCTGACTGAGCTCGACCATGCCAGTAAGAACATCTACATACTGGTAGGACTGACGAGCAGAAGCACCGCGCTTACGCTTTACTTCCATGATAAATAGCTGCGGATGCACCTGCATGAGCACGCCTTCACTCTCAACGATTTTCGAGCGTCCCATGTTTGCGCGAACGCGAAGCTTTTGGCCTACATACTGGCTAAGCGTGTCATGGATGTTGCCGATAATCTGTGCTTGCTTTGCGAGATCCATATAAGGTTGTTCTTTCCACTTTGGACACAATAAAACTCAACTAGTATATCATCTATTACTTTGCTACGGGACAATCTCCATCTTGTAACCATAGAGGCATTATTCCAGATAGGCTCCCGTTTGACGGTTCCACAGATGGGCGTATTCCCCACCCCGGGAAACCAGTTCATCATGGGGGCCATCTTCGACGATTTTGCCGCCATCAAGCACCACGATCCTGTCCAAACTGGCCACCGTGGACAGACGATGCGCAACCACGATGCACGTACGACCTTCCATGAGGGTAGCCAGGGCATCTTGAACCAGCTTTTCACTTTCAGAATCGAGCGCACTTGTTGCTTCATCAAGCACCAGCACTGGGCAGTCGGCCAAGAGCGCACGCGCAATGGCGATACGCTGACGCTGGCCGCCGGAAAGCTTGACGCCGCGTTCTCCCGTGATGGTGCCAAATCCCTGCGGAAGCTTCTCAATAAACTCAAGGGCATTAGCCTGTTTGGCCGCTCTTCGAATTTGCTCCATGCTAGCATCGGGTTTGCCATACGAGATATTCTCGGCGATGGAACGGTGGAATAGCAGGGCTTCTTGCGGCACATAGGCAATTTGGCGACGCAGTGATTGCTGGGTCGTATCGGCTATGTTCTGCCCATCAATAAGAATCTGTCCTTCCTGAATGTCAGAAAGACGAAGCAAGAGCTTTGTGAGCGTTGTTTTTCCCGCTCCGCTCATGCCGACCAAACCAACACGCTGACCTGCAGGAATATGAAGCTCAAACTTATCAAACACCTGCGTCTTCGCATTGCCGTCGGTATAGAAGAAGTCGATATCTTGAAAATCGATAGCGCCACGGCTCACCTTCAAATCAGGCGCACCAGGCTTGTCTGCCACCAAACGAGGTTCATCGAGAATGGCAGTCATGCCACTCGCATCGCCAAATGCACGATTAAAGCGCTGGAGGCCGTTATTGATGAAATTGAACTGGTTGGTGACGGTGTAGGTATAGGTAAACATAACAACCAATGTGCCCGGTGTGATGCCGTACCACGCATTGCCTCCGGCAATAAACACGGTTACCACCGACATTATCACCACCGTGATGCAGGCAGTAATAATGCCACGAGTAAGCGATGCCCACATACGTTTCGAATCGCGCGCCACCACTTCCCTGTTCGCGTTATCAAACAGCCCACGCTCATAGTCTTCGCGGCCATACGTTTTTACCGCCAGAATATTCGCCACCGAGTCAGACAGTTCGCCCGAAAGCTGGTTCTGCGCACTAGCGGCTTTTTCGTTCAGGGAAAGAATGCGCTTATATAAGTAGTAGGAAATGCTCGCATAAACAGCCAACAGCACCATCAGAATGGCAACGTACAGAGGAACACGCGGAAGAAGAATTCCGCAGGTGAATATCACCGAGCAGATTACCGGCAGGAAAGGAAACATGATGGTTTCGATTAGCTGCTGATATGCGCTCATAAACTTCGTGGTTTGGCTAACGAGCGTGCCGCCGAATTGATTCGAATGAAACGACATACTCTGATTGCACAGGGCGTCAAAGCTCATGGTTGCCAAATCGTACGAAGCAGCAATTTCCAGCTTGTACATGGTGTAATCTTGCAATTTACTGGCAGCTTGACCAAATACGTTAATCAGAATAAGGGCCACAATATAGGGCCCAAACACGGTAAACACTTGATCCGCCTCAACGGGCTGAGCGCTAACCTGGTCCACAATTAGGCTCATCACGTACGGATTGCCGTAGCTCAACAAAGCAACAAAGGCAAACGTGGACACCATCAGCGCTGCAAACAATGCCTTGTGTCTGCGCGTCACTTTCCAGTAGTAATGAAGCGTCCTACGTGTCAAAGAAGTCTTGGCGTTGGCCATCGGGTTCCTTTCTTGAATTCAAAGTTGAGGCAACGTCGGAATAGGCAGATCACACAACGATTCCAGCCTGCCAAAGAGAGTACCAAGAGAAAACAACGGAAGGGCACGAGACGCAACACCTCGTGCCCTTTACGCTATTCGTGCATTGCCAAGTAAGCACGACCCAATTCTATAAAGGTTTCGCGTTCAAGCGATTCACCACGGGCCTTCGCGGAAACGCCCGCTCGTTCGAGCGTTTCAGGAATGGAGGCCAACATGCGATCATCGTAGGTTTGCGGATTCGAGAAGTACATCTTCAGAGAGTTCGCAATGGTTTTGCGACGATTAGCGAAAGAAGCATCCGCCATCACCATAGCGGCATGACGCAATTCTTCAGGCAGCTGCTCTGCCCTACGATCAAAGCGAATAACGGCGCTTTTTACGCGCGGGGGCGGGAAGAAATTACCCTCGGAAACGGCGAAGCGGCCATGATACTCAGCCAGGAGGCCCAACTTCACTGTATAAGCACCGTAGTTCTTCGTGCCGATTTTGGCACACATGCGATCGGCAACTTCCGCTTGAACCATTACCGTTTGACTCTGCAACGACTCATAGCGTTCAAAGAAATCGAGCACGATGGTAGCGGCCACCGCATAGGGTAGATTTGCTGCAAGCTTAGTAGGAGCAAAAGGAACCTGATCGGGGCTTACTGCCAATGCATCACCTTGGATCAGGGTAAACCTGTCAGCCCACTCAGCACAGGTTTCCGCCAAAACGGCTGGTAGGTCGGTATCCATTTCGATAGAAGCAACCTGACCCGCGCGCTGAAGCAAAGCAACCGTAAGCGTTCCGATGCCAGGACCAACCTCCAAGACCTTGTCTTCAGGGCCCAACTCAGCCAAATCGCAAATATGCTGCACGATACCATCGTTGATAAGGAAATGCTGTCCCAACGCCTTTTTCGTCATAAGGCCATGAGCTTCAAGAACAGCGCGCGTTTCTGCCACGCTTGCTAAATATGAAAGCTTGCCCATCAGGCAACACCCCACTTTCCCAAGTGTTCACGCTTGAGACGATCAATCCCAATAAGGGGAACCGTTTCTTCAATAGCAAAACCCGCAAGGGCCATAGATGACCGAACGCTAGCAACCAAAGGCTCGTAACCATGCGGATCGCCGCCATCGCCCACCACAAACAACGACAAAGGACGCTTTGCTGGCAGGGGCTCCCCCTTCTTCCGTCGCTCAAGATAGGACCAGAAGAACGGCTGCAACCTAT
>ENA-OPCA01001222-OPCA01001222.1-human-gut-metagenome-genome-assembly--contig:-NODE-1222-length-20694-cov-4.342652_pt1 | contig 20694 bp, 10 predicted proteins | sample MGYA00241076_ERZ501468 | MGnify/ENA primary metagenome ERZ501468 (study PRJEB25962, sample SAMEA2042633) | human gut metagenome | biome: human gut; feature: human-associated habitat; material: faeces... | reverse complement strand
CTAAATTTGCCATTGTTCAAATGATTAATTTGGTTATTATATCAAATGTTTATTGTCTAAATCTGTAAGCCTAATCCGCTTTTCTGCTCTTCAACATCTCCTTGTTTTAGGCGCTACAAAAGTAGTAGATATTTTTAATTCAAAGAAGTTATTACAGAAAAAAATCCGTAATCATTTAAAGATTTATACTTGTATAACAAAATTGTCAAATCCACATTACAAATCAATTTTATTTTGTTTCTTTGCAGACTGGAATTGAAATAATAAAACTCCTAAGAACCTGAAAATGTTTATGAAAATAATCAACTTTAACCAAAGTAACAGTCTTTTCAACCAGTTTCTCTCTGAAATTCGTGACGTACATGTACAAGGTGACCGTATCCGCTTCCGTCGCAATATAGAACGCGTGGGCGAAATCATGGCATACGAAATCAGCCGAACCCTTCCCTATCATCCTGTATCCGTACAAACGCCATTGGCTACAGCTGTAGAAAACGTGCCTTCCAAACAACCAGTAGTAGCTACAATCCTTCGCGCAGGACTTCCACTCCATCAAGGTTTTATCAACTATTTCGACCATGCAGAAAACGCCTTCGTATCGTCTTATCGTAAATACATTGACGAAGACAACTTCGACATTCACATCGAATACATCGCTTCTCCGCGATTGGACGGAAAGATTCTGATTCTGACCGACCCGATGCTGGCTACCGGCAGCTCCATGGAATTAGCCTATGAAGCTTTACTTACCAAAGGAGAGCCATCTCATATACACATTGCTTCGGTCATTGCCAGCCGCCAAGCCATTGAGCACATCAAAAAAGTGTTCCCTGCTGAAAAAACCACCGTATGGTGCGGTGCCATCGATCCGGAACTGAATGCACACTCCTATATTGTACCGGGACTCGGGGATGCAGGCGATTTATGCTATGGAGAAAAAGAATAAATAAAGGAGGATGCAATTGCATCCTCCCCCTTTATCAATAACCAGGATTTTGCTGCTTAGCAATTACAGAATTACCTTGAAGCTCACCCAGTGGTATCGGCATTAACCAACGGTAATTACCTGCTTCCAATGTCTTCTTAATCACAGGTTTGTAAAGAGATTTTCCAAACCGACGCATATCGAAGAAACGATGTCCTTCATAACACAATTCTCTTCTACGCTCCAGTAGTAATTCCTCCATAAATTCATCTAATGTTCCATAATTCTGATCAACCCATCCTGAAATGCGCTCACGTCTTAAATCATTTAACAAGACATTTGCCTTGTCAAGATCTGTATAAGCAATAGCTTCTGCCTTTATCAGCTGCATTTCGGATGAACGCAACATCTTACCATCAGCCAATCCTACATTTGCTTCTGTTCCTTTATACTTATTGACCTTCTTTACGGCAACTCCATCACGATCCACGCCGTCAGCAATGAATAAATTCAATCGAATATCGTCAGCCAAGTAAGAATTGATTAATTCAGGAGCAGCTTCAAAAGAACTACTGTTATCTGCACCCCAGAATATTGTACCAATAGTTTCCTCACCAACCGCTCTTTTCAGTTTCCAGATTATATCTGCATTACTCTTATCACTCCAAATATCCGTATACTCACCCATAGTGGCAAAAGACTTCTGTTGCAGAACGGCATCCGCATACTGATAAGCCTTGCCATAATCTTTTTTATACAAATATATACGAGCCAACAATGCATCCACGGCAGTTTGTGATACATAAACCGGATCATCTGGAGCAGCCTGACGCAATAAAGGACGCGCATCAGTTAAGTCCTGAATCATGTAATCAAAGCATTCCCCAACAGTATTCCGGCCCGGAGTTTCCAGCACAACCGGTTCCTTTACATAAGGAATACCATATGAATCTGCTTTTTCAATATCAGAGAAGAACAATAATAATTCTAAGCTATTATATGCTCTCAAGAATTTAGCAGTAGCAATACTATTATTTTTACTGGCAACTTCTTCATCAGTAGTAGCTTCTACGCTCTCTGCTCCTTTCAAAATTCTGTTTACCTGATTAATTACATTGTATTCTTTAGACCAGATATCAGCATGTTCACCCGTAGAAGCTGTATAAGTCCACTGATATGTATCATCACCGGCTCCTCCATTTTGTCCTCCTTTAATCACATCATCAGACAATACTGCAGTCACACGAATAATCTGCTTTGCAGACATTTGTGCATACGCACCTGTAACCGTCTGTTTCAAAGCCGATACAGAACTAAAAATCATTTCATCACCAATCTGATCTGTAGGCTGCAAATCTGTATAATCGCAAGAAACAGCCATCAATGCCATTCCCCCAATGCAAAGGGCTTGATATAATGTCTTCATAATTTCATTCGTTTTAATTAATTAAAAACTTACATTAACTCCAAAAGTAACTGATATAGGAGTTGGATATGACATATAGTCTGTATCTCCACTTACTTCCGGATCCATGCCTGAATATCCAGTTACTGTAAACAAATTTTCACCCTGGCAGAATATATTCATTGACTGGAACACTTTCTGCTTTTCCAACAACTTACGAGAAGGAGTCCAAGACAAGCGCAATGTTTTTAAGCGCAAGAAAGAAGCATCTTCAAGGAATTGTGAAGCCCAAGGACTAGGGTTGTTCTGGGAATCAAAACGAGGCACATTGGTTATATCACCAGGTTGTCTCCACATTGTCAGCATATAAGCCGGTTTGTTACCATTAAAATTATGGTTATCTACATACCAGCGAGTAGCATTCATAATATAATAATTCAATGCATAAGTAAAATTAGCTGACAAGGAAATTCCTTTATAAGTCAGACTGGTATCAAATCCACCAAACACAGGAACTTCAGATGATTTGAACTTATCAACAAAAGGTGCCTGAGAAATATCTTCCGTTTTTCCACCTTTCTGATCATAGAACCATACTTCTCCTGTTTCAGGATTTACACCGGCCCATTCTACCATGTACCAAGTACCTAAAGACTTACCAACTTCATAAAGATAATCTCCATTTACAAACTTGTTATCCGCATTTGCCCAAGTACCAAGGTCAGTAATCTGGTTTTTATTATACGTAATATTAGCTCCAATATTCCATTCAAAATCAGCAGTACGTACAGGCGTTCCACTTATTGACAATTCAATACCAGTATTACGAATAGAACCTGCATTCGTTTTTATTTCACTAAACCCAGATGTCTGTGAGATTTTTTTATCCATCAGCAAATCTTGAGTATTCTTGATATAAAAATCAGCAGAAACATTCAAGCGATTATCAAACATACGTAAATCCATACCTAAATCAAACTGTCCTGAAGTTTCCCACTTTAAGTCTGCATTTCCCAATATACTGTGATAATAGCCAGATTGTCCGTTATAAGATGTTTTTGTATACCCATTGAAAGAGCCAAAGTCACTGATTCCATCTTGGTTACCCGTTGTACCGTAGCTGGCACGCAATTTCAATTGATTAATCTTTTCAAAGCGACTCATAAAATCTTCATTGCTGATAGTCCAAGCAACACCAGCTGACCAAAACGCTGCTCCTTTATTGCTACCTAAGAATTTAGAAGATTCATCATAACGTACACTCGCTGAGAAATTATAACGATCTTTCAAAGTATAGTTCCACTGAGTAAAGAAGGACATCAAGTTACTATGTGTCTTACTACCACCAATTGTAGGGGGATTATCGGATGAGCCAGTCTTATCACCGATACCAGCTGGAGAGTCAGACATAAACGGATCCAAATCATATCCGGTCTGATTAAATCCAGAATATACTCCATCATACAATTCAAAACCTACAACTCCCGATAATGAATGAATATCATTAAAGGTTTTCATCATATTCAACGTGTTTGTCCACGTATAACGGCGCATGTCTGAAGTGGCTTGCGACATATAGCCATGATTGCTAACTGCCTTTGGATGTTCACGGTCCAGAGTGGTAGTAGTTTTACGGCCATAATAGTCCATACCAAAATTAGTCTTAAAACGCAACCAGTCAGTAATATTTACATTTACATAAGCTGATCCGACCAAACGAAGCAATCCCTTTTTACGATGAAGATATTTGGTAAGTAAAGTCGGGTTATCTCCATTAAACCATTCATCCGGGTTTTCATAAGGATATGCCAGATAGGTAGTAAACCAAGGGTTCATCCAGCTTTGACGGTTTCCGGACTCATCATAATCCGGGTCAGCAAATTTTGAATCTGAATAACCTATGCTGGTACTTAGACCAAAATCTATCACTCTGCTCAATTTATGGTCCAAATTAAATCTGCCAGAATAACGAGACATTCCAGACTCTTTCAGAATTCCATCTTGCTTTAAGAAAGAGCCCGAAACATAAAACTTCGTTTTCTCATTTCCTCCGTTCACAGACACATTATGCTCCATTGTAAAGCCATTCTGTGTCATCAAATCCAAATAATCGGTATCAGTAGCACGTGCACTTTCCAAGCGACCGCGTCCTGCATTCAATTCAGCCAATTCACTGGCACTAATCGTACCTTGCTTTTCTTTACTCTCAAGGCTTAACAAATGCATTAAAGGGAACTGGTTAGAGTCAGGATTCTGTTCTGCACAATAAGTTTGGTATAAGATATTCTCCGCACCTGTCATCATTCTATTCTTCAAATCACGCATAATAGAAGTTCCCAATTTGAGATTATAATTTACAGAGGTACGTCCTTCCTTACCACGCTTACTTGTAATCACAATTACACCATTAGAACCCCGAGATCCATAAATTGCTGTTGCAGAAGCATCCTTAAGTACCTGAATATCGGCAATATCATCATTATTCAAAGAAGCAAACTGAGCAGCCTCAATCATTACACCGTCTAATATATAGAGTGGAGTATTAGAACCGTTAATAGATCCAGTTCCTCGAATACGAACCTTGACATCAGAGCTACCAGGCTGACCAGAACCGGTAGAAATCATCAAACCAGCGACTTTTCCCTGCAAACGGTCTTCCAATGCAGCAGAAGTCTGATTCGAGATTTTCTCACTCTTCACCATATCAACTGCTCCTGTCAACTGTCCTCTTTTCACCGTATTATAGCCTACTACAATAACTTCCTGCATATTTACCGTTTCTTCGAATAAAGTAACGTTTACTTCTGCACGAGAATTAACATCTACGGTTAAAGTAGAATAACCTATATAAGAAAACTGTAACTTATTTTTTCCTGCTGGCATATCAATCGTATACCGACCGTCCAAATCCGTAATAACACCTGTTGATGTACCTTCTACTACAACCGTAGCACCAATGATAGGCACATTATCTTTATCAACCACAGTACCACTTACTTTTTGAGTCTGCTGCATGGTTTCCTTTGCCATATTTCCCCATTCTCCTGCAGTCTCTGCAGCAACAGCAAAAGGCATTCCCATACTTCCACACGCCAATAAAGCAGCCACCGACTTATAACGCAAGCCTGTTATAGGACGCTGCATAAAAAATGTTGCTTTCATATTACATTACATTAAAGGTTAATATTATGTTATTATTCACTTCGATACAAAGCAGTTTTATTAGGTAAAGATATTGATGGAGGTATATCCCCTTTAGCCACTCCTCTTTTGTAAGAAGGCTTTTCACTCATGACAAAATGTAGTGTTACTCCCTCTTTTACCATGTCGTACGGCAAATAGGATTTCGTATATTTCTGTCCGTTCACATACAGGTCCTTTACGTAAACTGCCTCTTCTGACCAACCTTCCGTAGTCATCTTTATCTGCTTGCCATTGCTCAATGTCACTGTCAGGCTCTTGACACAAGGCGAACCGATGTTATAAAAGTTGCTGGAAGGAGCTACCGGATAAAATCCCAGACAGTTAAACATATACCATGCCGACATCTGTCCGCAATCGTCGTTTCCACTAAGTGACCCTGGTTCGTTTCCATAAAAGCGGGATGCGATTTCGCGTATCCACTTTTGGCATTTCCACGGCTGGCCTAAATAGTTGTAGAGGTAAGCTATGTGGTGACAGGGCTCATTGCCATGCCAGTAACCGCCAATACGTCCTTGTATATCGTGGGCACCGGGGATGTCTTCGGGAAGCTCTATGGTAAACAGTTCATCCAACCGTTTTTGAAAAAGTTTCTTTCCTGCCAAATTGATGTATCCCTGCACATCGTGAGGTACATACCATGTGTACTGCATCGTGAAACCTTCGGTTATATCGCCCCATCCGTTCACCGAACCCGGTCCCTGATAAGCTATCGGACTGAAAGGTGTACGCCAGTTACCTTTACTGTCTTTGCCACGCATGTACTTTGTCTCCGGATCAATCAACGTCTGGTAAGAAAGCGAACGGTTCAGGAAGTACTTATAATCCTCTGTCTTACCCAATGCCTTGGCAGCCTGCGCAATACAGTAGTCATCATAAGCATACTCCAATGTCTTTGAAACAGACTCAGCTTCCTTGTCAAAAGGAACATAGCCATTCTCACGGTATTCCGGCAGACAGTCATAGTGTTCGTTCATCGCTGTAGTCTTCATGGCCTCATAGGCACGTTCGTAATCAAAACCTTTTACGCCCTTCACAATCATATCTGCCAGTACAGATACAGCATGATAACCAATCATACACCAGGTTTCATTGCCATAGAAAGACCATATCGGCAACATCTTCTCTACACTTTTGTCATAGTGGGCCAGCATCGAATTGGCAATGTCTGCATTGACATCCTGATGTACCAGGTTAAACCAAGGATGCAAGGCACGGTATGTATCCCACAATGAGAAGACAGTGTAATTGGTAAAGCCCTCGGCTTTATCAATGTTCTTATCCAGCCCTCTGAACTGGCCGTCTGCATCCTGAAAAACAAACGGATGTAACGCTGCACGATAGGCGGCCGTATAAAAAGCTTCCTTCACTTCCGGTTTGGCCTCAATCTGATACTTGGACAATTCCTTTTCCCACAGACCGACTCCCTTTTCACGTAAAGCATCGAATGTCATACCGTTCAGTTCCTGTAAGTTCAGTGTCGCTCCAGCAGTACTGACAGCCGACACCGATGTTTTCACAATCACTTCTTCTCCCTCTTCGGCTGCAAAGGAGATACAAGCCATCAGATTCTTTCCCCACGCTTCATAGCAACTGCGGAAACGGGAAGTGTTATAGATAACCGGTTTCTTATCCTGCATGATACGCAGGTTTTTCAGCTTCTTAGAAAATACTGCGGTAAAATAGACATGGCGTTCCGGTCCCCAGCCCTTTACCAGCTTGTAACCTGTCAGGGTAGAGTCATTCTCCATACGCAAATTTGACCATTCACAATTCTGCCAAAGGGTATGGTTCATGTCAATCATGATAAATGCCTTGTCCGACTTAGGATAGGTGAAACGGAACATGCCACTACGTAATCCGGCTGTCATTTCAGCTTTCACACCGTAATCAGACAGTTCTACAGCATAATAATTAGGAGAAGCCCACTCCTTCTCATGAGAATAACGCGAACGATAACCTTCTGTGGGGTTCTCCCGTGTACCCGGCTCGAGTTTCATCTCCCCTGTTCCAGGTATGAATAAGAAATCACCCAAATCAGGAATTCCTGTTCCGCTCAGATGTGTCAGGCTGAATCCCAGAATAGAAGTGTGATTATACTTGTATCCGGCCGCTGCATCATAGAACTTAGCATCCGTATCCGGACTTATCTGTATACCACCAAACGGAATCTGTGCACCCGGATAAACATTGCCGTAACCATCAGTACCAATCATCGGATTGACATACTGTGTCAGACTTTCAGCTGAAAGCGAACACACTGGCAAAGCTGTACACAAAAAGAATATTTTAAGAATACGCTTCATAATCAACTGTTTTTTACTATTCCTTAATATCGCCTACAGCCACCTGATATTCATGCCACAAACTATCTATATCATATTCTTCTCCCAATGCATACTTAATCGCTCCATTAAACGACCAGGGAACAACCTCCAACGTACTACGGTTGAACTTACGCAGGAAATTCTTGTCCTTATTGTTTTTCAACCAAACAAAGAAATATCCTGCTGTACGGTATCCGTCCATGTAATTTCCTCCTTTCGGACGGTCAGCCGGAGTAAATCCTCCATTTTCCACACGTACGGCATCAGCCATGCCTTCGATAAAGGCCCAGAACACACGGTTGGTTCCATAGCTTCCTATTCCCTGCGGCTCTAACTGATAAGCATGAGTCAGTTCATGCAGCAGAACACCTCTGGTTTCGAAAAACAATTTTGCCGTGTCATTAGCAGCAAACGATTTTTCAATATGACGAGTACTATAGAAGATACTTACTACCCCATTTCCACCATCCTTAGCTGAGACTCCTTCTATATCCTGCAACGAATAGTGAATAGTATCTACCGGAACAATGCTGTCCGACGGAGCATCATACAATGTGGCTAACACCGTACGCGCCTGTTCTGCAATGTAATCCTGCGGATGAGTCACAATACGATGGTAAACCTTTGAACCTTCTGTCTCGGGCGCCTGGTCATCGAATACAATATAACCTACAGGATAATCCTTCCAGATATCCACCGTTTTCTCCTCTGAATTTGACTGATGCCCGGTGCAAGCCGAGATTCCGGCCAACCCAAAGGCTATACCGGCCAATAACAATTGTGTTTTCATACTTACTTAATTCCGTTAGTTAATGAATAAGGTTTATACTCTGTTTTTTGTCCTCTTTTCTTGTTTGGAGAGGCTCCCATCTCAAATTCCCATACACCGCCTTCCAGCAGGTCTGCATGAGTGACATACAGTTTTTCGTATTTCTTTCCGTTAATGGTCAGCGACTGTACGTAACGCCGGCTGTCGCTTACACTAGGAGCTTTGATTTCCAACGTTTTTCCATTAGGAAGATGTAGTTTCAGGTAAGGGAAATAAGGAGCTCCAAGTACATATTGGTCCGTTCCAGGACAAACCGGATAAAAGCCCATCACCGTAAACATGTACCAGGCTGACATCTGACCGCAGTCATCATTTCCTCCTAACCCGTTAATATCATTGCGATACATCCGGTCTACAATCTCACGTGTCCAGAACTGTGTTTTCCAAGGCTGTGAAGTCCAGGCATACAGATAAGGAATATGATGACTGGGTTCATTGCCGTGCACATAACCACCTATCAGACCTTCTTCCGTAATATCCTCGTTCTTTTCGTAATATTTTTTTGGAAGATGCATCTCAAAAAGCTCATTCAGACGATTCAGGAAAACTTTCTCTCCTCCCATCAAATCCATCACACCGTATACATCATGAGGTACATGAAAAGAGAAATTCCATGAATTTCCTTCAATAAAACCTTCTCCATGTGTCTGCAAAGGATCAAAATCCGCCTTAAAGTTCCCTTTCGCATCACGTGGACAAGCAAAACCTCTTTTCTTATCAAACACATTACGGTAATTCAAGGCACGGGCATAATATTTCTTGGCAATATCTTCTTTGCCAGCCTGCAAGGCCGTCTGATAGATAGCCCAGTCGTCATAGGCAAACTCCAGGGTAGAGGAAACTGCCGTACTGCTCTTTTCAAAAGGAATATATCCCAGTTCCTTGTAATCGTCCAAATGGTCATAATAATCTACATTCGATGTTTCCACCATCGTCTGTAAAGCCGCTTCTTTTTCCGTAACAACCTTCTTAGCTATAGCATCAGCCAATACAGGTACGGCATGATAGCCACTCATACACCAGTTTTCATTTCCCATCAAGCTCCATACCGGCAGCATTTTATGTATGCTCTGTTGTTGATGCACAATCATAGACTTCACCATATCCGCATTTTGCAAAGGAGTAACCAGGTTCAAGAACGGATGTTCTGCACGGTAGGTATCCCACAGAGAAAAAATTGTATAATTAGTGAATCCTTCCGCCTGATGCACATTATGGTCAAGTCCGCGATAATGCCCATCCACATCCATATACACAGAAGGGTTAATCATCGTATGGTACAGCGAAGTATAGAACATGTCCTTCTGGTCTTCCGTTCCTTCTATTTCAAACAGTTCCAGCTTTTCATTCCAAGCTTCTGATGCTTCCGCTACTACCTGCTCAAAGCTTTTTCCACCAGCTTCTGCCAATAAATTTTTCAGTGCCCCCTCCGTGCTGACAGCCGAAAGAGCCACTTTTACTACCAGTTCTTTATTGGAAGAAGTGTCAAAATTAAAATAAGAAACCACAGCACGTCCGCCTATTTCCGGGAAGTTACGATCCATCTTAAAACGTCTCCAGAAACCCGTATAAACCGGTTTCTTTTTATCTACATACCCGTAATCTTTTATCGGCTGTGAGAAAGAAATGGCAAAATACGTATAGTTCGTCCGGGCCCATCCGTTAGTTATCCGATAGCCGGTCAGAAGAGTATCGTTTTCTACTCTCAAATAACTCCAAAGCACTTTCCCATCATAATTATAAATACCATGATTCAAATCGAGAACAATACGCCCGTCAGAGGAAGGGTAAGTATATTTATGAATACCGACACGAGGAGTAGCTGTAAGCTGAGCCTTTATCTTATAATCTTCCAGCTCTACTTCATAATATCCAGCCGATGCATGCTCAGTGGAATGACTGTAACGGGAACGGTATCCTTCATCCGGATGAGAAGCACGTCCCGGATTCAGTTTCAGCTCTCCCACCGTCGGCATAATCAACATATCCCCCAAGTCGGAGTGTCCCGTACCACTTAAATGTGTATGACTAAAGCCTACAATAGTAGGATCTGAATATTGGTAACCGGCACAATATTTATATACATCCTTCTGGTATTCTCCATTTACATTGTGAGGGATAGTATCAGTATCCGGACTAAGCTGTATCAAGCCAAAAGGTACACAAGCGCCGGGAAAAGTATGTCCCATCCCATTGGTTCCAATAATTGGATTTACATAATCCACTGCCTTTTGTTGAGCAAATACCGGAGAAGCGAGCAGTCCGGCAAGCAAGCAAAATTGTATTTTTCGAAGCATACTAAAATTAGGTTTAAAGTCAGTTTTTACTACATGTAAAAGTAGAGTTTAACTACTATAAACCTTTCCTTGCTACAGACATTTTCCACTTGCTGATTAGAATGTCTCAACAAAGAATTACAAACAAAATACAGAACATAATTACATACTGATTTACAAGATATTGCATTATACTATATTCATTTAGAGAACAAATAAAGAAAAGGTAATAAAATCATTTAGAGAACAACTATAAACAAAAAAAGAACACCTATGCCACTACATAAATGCCCTTTTCTCAGAGTTTACTCCATATTATTCACATTTTCATCTTTTCGATGCTGCATGCGATAATTTTTAGGAGTGGTTCCATATTTTTCTGCAAACTCCTTATAGAAATACGGACGACTGGAAATCCCGACAGATTCAATAACTTCCTGAATGGATAAATCTGTTTCAGCCAAAAGATGAGCAGCCTTCACTATTCGATATTTCTTAATAAAATCACTGGGAGTGATACCCGATAAATCTTTGAATTTCCGATAAAATTGACGAGGACTTACATGCATTTTTTCTGCCAGAAAGGTTGGTCCCAGCTCTTCTTTATCCAAATTCTCATTTATAACCTCAAGAATTCTCTGTACAAACGTGATTTGTTCAGGTAAATGACAATGAGAAAAATAGTCAGCCCAATCTCCCAATGCAGCCTGCTTCATTGAAAGTTCTCTTTCGTTTTCGATTTCCAGTCCCTTACGTGATACAGCCCAGGCTCTTGCCACATGACTAAAAAATCCCTTACGATATAACTTATAAACATATCCTACCAGACAAGCCAGAAGCAGTAAGAAAATTCCTACATATGCCCACACTGTATGATACCACAAAGGAACGATTTTAATTATAACCGAATATTCCTTACAAACCGTATCTAACACATCTTTTTTATAACGTACGCGAAATATATATTCCCCAGGCGGGACATGCCGGAATACAGCCTCATTCTCCTTAGAGAAAAGACTCCACTTTTCGTCATAGCCTTCTAATATATAAGAATACTCAATGTCGGAATTCAAATAATCTAAAGCCACAAACTGTAAAGAAAAAGTATTCTTCTCTTCAGACAAGCAAATTGCCTTTTTATCTGAGGAATAATATTTATTGATATTCACTTCTTCACGATCAATCATTAATCGACGAAGAATAAGCTCCGGATAATATTCAGGAATAGACGACTGATGAGCATCCATATAAAGCAGCCCATTTACTCCCCCAAGGAAAATATCTCCATTGTAAGGGCTTCGATAATAACTATCATCACTGAATTCTCCGATTTCAATTCCTTTGCTATAATAATATGTGTAGGAACCTTCACTAACCGGATCGTATTTTATCATTCCTTTATTTGTTCCCATCCATAAAATACCTGCTTCATCCTTCACAAGGCCATGTATCATCTCATTTACAAGCCCTTGCTCTCGTCCAATATAAGAAGGAATAATATTTCGTCCGTCAATATTGACCGAAACTAATCCAGCTGTAGTACCAGCAAAGAAATGATTTTTCCCATATTCACACAAGCACAATATATCGTCTACCGCCTTTCCCAATTTTTCACGCAACGAATAGACTTGATATTCATGATTCTTTATATCAAACCGTACGAGTCCTTGTCCCCGGCTTCCAAGCCACAATAAAGAATCCCCTTGTACCCACAAAGAGGAATATTCCACAATCTCTTTTTGTTCAGAAAAACAACGGAAACATCTAAACTTACGAATGCGAGGGATTCTGGAAGAGACATCCAAGGTAACTCGAAGCAGACCGCTGCCCATCGTTGCTAACCAAAGAGTAGAATCATTTTCTTCGTATATGCCATGTATCTCCGTTGAACGATGTATAGACCCCTGTACCTGAATCAATCTATCCTCCTGATAAGAGTAATAATAAAGTAAAGAATCAGACATTCCCACCCAGAAATCATCACTGTTATTTTTCTTTTTAAGTAAAAAAACCGGATAGAAATTAGGCCCACGCATATAATTCGCTAAGGGCAACTTTCCTTTTGGAGAATAAATAAAAAGCGATTTCCCGTCAAAATCTTTTTGATAATCAGGAATACATATCAAGCCATCTCCTTTTGTTCCTATCCACAAAGTACCATAACGGTCTGTCATAATTCCTCTAACTTGTCCACTGATAGCAGGAGACAAGTGATTCAGCAGCAAATTCGTAACTAATGCATTCTTTTTAGTAAACTTAACCACGCCGTTCCCATCGGTTCCCAGCCATAAAATGCCCTGTTGATTATCTGTATAAGCAGAAAATATACGCAAATCAACCCGCATCAAATCCTCAGCATACTGCTGCGAAGCCATCAAACGAAGTACACCTCCCGTATGAAGTGTTACCAGGATATCATCATAAAAAGGAAAAACATCTATAAAATTTCCATACTTCGTATACAGTTCCCTGACGTTACGAATATACATCTTCGATTTTTTCGACACATCATAAAGATACAAATCATATGCTTCATCGATAAAACCAATGACCCCTCCCTGAATAAATGTATTCTTTATATGTTTGGAATGCAATGGAGAAGAAGCTACCTGCATGTGAACCTGCAATGAATCGGATGAAAATGTATTCAATGAAAAATGATACATTTGCGTATCATTGGCCGGAACCACATGTAATCCACCTTTATCGTCCACAAAAGCACATTGTGCAAGATTATCAAGATGCATTTTCACGCTATCCGCCTTAATAAAACATTGATGATATGTATTATAATAATACAGATTACGCTTCCCTAAGACCCAACTGTCACCTTTCCTGTTAGAATAAACGATAGTTTCTTCATTTGGAAAAATGTAATTATCTATCACGGATAAAGAATCTGTCGAAAACAAATTAATTCCCAAGAAGCTCTGTACCCACAATTTATCGTTCCCTGCTACCTGAATGCGGGAAATAATATTATTATCCAATGTCCGCCCTTTGGAAAAATCAGTACGGAACACCTCAATTGTTCTTCCATCGTAACAATTCAAACCATCATAAGTACCGAACCACATGAGTCCCTGGTTATCCTGCAAAATACTTAACACTGCACTATTTGAAAGCCCCTGCAGGTGATTAATCACAAAAGAAGAATAAGAAGAAGCAGAAGCTCGTGCAATCTGACAACAGACAATCCAGAAAATAGCTGTAAAATAAATTTTCATATTACCGATGCTTCTTGTCATAACTATAATTCATTTATTAAAATGTCATACAAAAATACACAAAATCGTGATAAATAAAGAATAAAGACAAATAAGGAGCCGCGCGAAAGAAATCACCGGCTCCTCTTAGAACTATCTTATTACGTTATTTAATCTCCCACGTATCATTCGTTTCCAGCAATTCGGCAAACGTGTGATACTTTTTCTTGGCTGAAACCTCTTCAATCTGGGCTTCTACTGCCTCATCGTATGTCGGTGCATCCACATCACGAATCACACCCAAGGCTATCGGGAAATCCGGGCCTTCCATCAGCGCAAGTTTCAACTGAAGGGTGTGATCTTCACAATGGGCATCGTGCACTAAGATGTCTTTTTCCGTGATACCGTTCTCACCCAGTTTCACCACTTTCAGCCCGAAGCCTTCCTGCATCAGACCGAATTCTTTGTTCGGACCGAAGAGCATAGGCTTACCGTGCTCCAGATAAATCGCATTGCGTTCACGGTCTTCCTTTTTTGCCACGGCATTATGCGTACCGTCATTGAAGATGACACAATTCTGCAGCACTTCTACTACCGACGTACCTTTATGACGGGCAGCCGCTTTCAGCACTTCCACAGAAGGACCGCCATCTACTGCTGCACAACGGGCAAAGAAACGGCCGCGAGCTCCGAAGCACAATTCTGCCGGACGGAAAGGATCTTCCACCGTACCGTAAGGAGAAGATTTACTTACAAACCCACGGGCTGAAGTCGGAGAATACTGTCCCTTGGTCAATCCATAAATACGGTTATTCAACAGGATGATGTTAATATCTACATTACGACGGATAGCATGGATGAAATGGTTACCACCAATAGCCAGGCCATCACCGTCACCGGAAATCTGCCAGATAGTAAGATTCGGATTAGCCACCTTGGCTCCCGTAGCAATGGCAGCCGCACGTCCGTGGATGGTGTGCATGCCATACGTATTCATGTAATAAGGCAAACGCGAAGAACATCCAATACCGGAAATCACCGCAATTTCATGGGGAGGTACTCCCAGTTCGGCCAAAGCCTTGTGAAAAGAATTCAGAAAAGCGTGGTCGCCGCAGCCCGGACACCAGCGAGGCTGTCCGGATTTATAATCTGCTGCCGTATATTTTGTTTCACTCATTGTTATTCCTCCAGAATATTTATTGATGAATCATTAAAAAAGTTGACTGAAAGCCTCTACCAGCTCTTTCACTACGAACGGCTGGCCTTTTACCTGATTGAACTGATGCAGGTGAATACCTTCCACTTTCATGCGGAGATAGCCTGCCAGCTGTCCCATATTTTGTTCGGCCACCACGATGCTCTTGTATTTCCGTAATACTTCGGCTGTATTTTTCGGCAGCGGGTTGATGACACGGAAATGTGCCAGTGCTGCTTTCTTTCCCATGGCGTTCAACTGATCCATGGCAGAATGCAAGTGCCCGTAAGTACCTCCAAAGCCTACAATCAGCAAATCGGCATCCGGATTGCCTTCCACCGTAAGCGGCGGCAATGAATCGGCAATTTTTTCTACCTTTTCGGCACGCAATTTCGTCATCAGGAAATGGTTTTCCGGTTCCGTAGAAATGGCTCCGGTTTCGTTGCTCTTTTCCAATCCTCCGATACGGTGCATAAAGCCCGGAGTACCCGGTGTAGCCCAGTAACGCACACCCGTCTGCGGGTCACGCTGGAACGGTGTCCATGAATCAGCCATTCCCGGTTTCACGTAAGGCGGACAGATAGAAGGATAAGTATTCAAATCGGGCAGACGCCATGCGGCAGAACCATTGGCAATATAGGCATCGGTCAACAGAACGACCGGAGTCATGTGTTCCAAAGCAATCTTGCAGGCCAGATAAGCCGCATCAAAACAGTCGGTCGGTGAAGAAGCGGCTACCACAGGCATCGGGCTTTCTCCATTACGTCCGAAAAGTACCTGAAGCAAGTCGGTCTGTTCTGACTTGGTCGGCAGTCCGGTAGAAGGGCCTCCACGCTGTACGTCTACAATCACCAGCGGAAGTTCCGTAATCACCGCCAGGTTCATGGCCTCACTCTTCAAACAGATACCCGGTCCGGAAGTGGTCGTTACAGCCAATGCGCCGGCAAACGAAGCTCCTACGGCAGAAGCACATCCGGCAATCTCGTCTTCACACTGCACCGTTTTCACGCCCAACGATTTATGTTTGGCCAGTTCATGCAGAATATCCGTAGCCGGGGTAATCGGATAAGAACCCAGATACAATTGCAAGCCTGATTTCTCGGCAGCTGCCATCAGGCCGTATGCAGTAGCTTTGTTGCCGTTGATGTCCATGTATTTTCCCGGCTCTTTCTGTGCCTTGCTTGGCACGGTATAACTCATCGATACAGAAGCATGAGTATTCTCACCAAAATGATAACCGTCGTAAAGCACCTTCACATTAGCTTCAGCAATTTCCGGTTTCTTGGCAAACTTTTCGCGCAGGATTTTTTCGCCCACCTTCACATCACGATGGAACAGCCAGCATACCAGCCCCAAAGCAAACATGTTCTTTGTTCGCAAGATAGACTTGTTGTCCAGCCCGCTGTCCTTCAGACTTTCCTTACACATAGTAGTGATGGCTGCCGACACAACTTCATTCTTGATACCCAGTTCCGAGAAAGGATTTTCCAACGTAAACTTAGCCTTTTCCAGGTCACGTTTGGTAAATGAATCGGAGTCGATGATAATTACCGCCTGCGGTTTACAAAATTTATACTGTGTTTTCAAGGCTGCCGGATTCATGGCTACCAGCACATCGCACTTATCGCCCGGAGTATATACCTTTCCGGCACCAATATGCACCTGAAAGCCAGACACACCAGTCAATGAACCTTGCGGGGCGCGAATATCCGCCGGGTAATCCGGGAATGTACTGATATCGTTTCCTTCGGTTGCCGAAATATTGGAGAACATATTACCGGCCAGCTGCATTCCGTCACCGGAATCACCCGAGAAACGGACTACTACCTCGTCCAGTTCCTTGACAATCATTTCTTCTGCCATATCGTATTTATTTAAAGTTCACAAAATCAATTTTGGCAAAATTGGGGAAGTTCCGTAAAAAAACAAAATAAATCGGGAGATATTTTCTGCAACCTCTCAAAAAACGCAAGTGCATTTGATATAAAACGCAAGGGCGTTTCACTTCAAACGCAAGGACGTTTGATCTTAAACGCAAGTGCGTTTTGGATTGAACGCAAGTGCGTTTTTTCACACTCGTCAATACGCAGACCTTCACGATGGATTAAGATTGTATAACAAACTAAATATCAAACAATTATAAATCAACAATAAATTTTGCAGCAGACTATTGAATCAAGCCCTCAGCACCACCTTATTATATTATACTATAAAAATTCCTTCAAAAACTACCTAAAATAAATTTAAAATCAAATCTAAGAGCATAATCACCGCTCTGTAAAAAAGAAATTTACCCTCTTGTATTTTTGCTTTCTCAGGCAAAAAGAATAACTTTGTTTACTAATCTAAAAACGACTGACAATGAAAGAATTTCTTCGAAGCACCCTGGCCACCATTACGGGTGTACTGATTTGCGGGTTTATCTTTATCATCTTAGGTGTCACCATGCTGGCAGGATTTGTAGCTTCCTCTGAAAGCGAAACCATAGTCATGCCCAATTCTGTTTTTACGCTTGAGCTGAAAGGCACTGTTCAGGAACGCTATCAGCCCAGTCCAGTAGACCAGTTCTTTGAGGACCAGATTTCCACATACGGACTGGAAGATATTCTAAATTCTATCCAGAAAGCTAAAGAAGACGAACAGATTAAGGGTATCTACTTGCATACTGGAGCATTGACATGTTCTACAGCCTCTTTGCAGGCCATTCATCGTGCACTGGCTGATTTCAAGCAGAGTGGCAAATTCCTGATTGCCTATGCCGACATGTACACACAGGGCGGTTATTATCTGGCCAGCGTAGCTGACAAGGTAATTGTAAACCCTGTAGGAAGTCTCTCCTGGCACGGACTGGCCAGCGAGACTATGTTCCTGAAAGATTTTCTGGCCAAAATCGGAGTTAAAATGCAGATTTTCCGTGTGGGTACATACAAATCGGCTGTCGAACCGATGACCAATACCGAAATGAGTCCGGCCAACCGTGAACAAACACAGGCCTTTCTGGAATCTACCTGGAAGAGCATTGTGAGCGATGTAGCTGCTTCCAGAAATATTTCGGTCGATTCCCTAAACTTATTAGCTGACCAGAATATGGACTTACGCCCAGCCGAAGACTACGTGCGCTGCGGACTGGCCGACACTTTAATGTATAAGGATGAAGTGCTTAGCTACCTGAAATCCCTCGCCGGACTGACCGAAGAAGATAATCTTCAGACCCTGAGTCTGGACGAAATGACTCGTGTAAAATCAGTCACTCCGAAAAGCAAGACAAGAGACGTGGTAGCCGTTTATTATGCTTACGGAGAAATTGACAACGGCTCTTCATACGACGAAGGTATTAACTCCGAGAAAGTAGCGAAGGATTTACGCGATTTGCGTAAAGACAAGAACGTAAAAGCGGTCGTGCTTCGCGTGAACTCTCCGGGAGGAAGTGCCTATGGTTCGGAACAGATTTGGCGTGAAGTGACCTTGCTGAAAGCTGAAAAACCGGTCGTCGTATCCATGGGTGACTATGCAGCTTCCGGCGGTTACTACATTTCTTGCGCTGCCAACAAAATCGTAGCTGAACCGACTACTCTGACCGGTTCCATCGGCATCTTCGGTATGATGCCCGACGCTTCAGAATTACTGACCAATAAACTGGGACTTCATTTTGATGGAGTCAAGACACATAAAATGGCCGACATGGGCAGCATGAGCCGTCCGTTCAATGCAGAAGAATCGGCCCTGATGCAACAGATGGTGAACCAGGGATATGCCTTGTTTACCAAACGCTGTGCCGAAGGACGAAATATCCCGTTAGAGGAGCTCTGCAAGATTGCGGAAGGCCGTGTATGGACCGGAAGCATGGCTAAGGAGCTGAAACTGGTAGACGAACTGGGGGGACTGGATACTGCCATCCAGCTGGCTGCCGAACTGGGTAAAGTAAAAGACTATAAACTGAAAAGCTACCCGACTAAGCAGGATTTCCTGACAGAACTGCTGAATACCCGCGCTGACCGTTACATTCACAGCCAGTTGCAGGAAACATTCGGTGAATATTATCAAGGTTTTGAATGGTTGCGCCACGTGGAACAGTCTGACCGCCTGCAAGCCCGTTTGCCATTCAACATGCGTATCCAATAAGCAGGAGGCGCATTCATGAGCGGAAAATGCAAAATATATTGGGGGCTATGGCCCTTCAGTGTCCTCTTCGGCATCGGTGTGAGGGTGCGGAATCTCTTGTTCGATGTGGGATGGCTCCACGAAGAACGTTTTCCGTTACCTGTCATCTGCATCGGTAACCTGACTGTAGGCGGCACCGGGAAAACTCCTCACACGGAATACCTCATCCGGCTGTTGCAGAACTCGTTCCGGCTGGCCGTACTAAGCCGGGGCTACAAGCGGAAATCTAAAGGTTTCGTGCTGGCCTCTTCTACCTCCCGGATGGAAGACATCGGTGACGAGCCTTACCAAATGTACACCAAGTTCCCGTCTGTCACGCTGGCAGTCGATGAGAACCGTTGCCATGGCATAGAACAGCTCCTTGCCATCAAAGAACCGCCTATTGAAGTGGTATTGCTGGACGATGCTTTCCAACACCGATATGTACAAGCCGACAAAAATATCGTTCTGATCGATTATAACCGTCCGGTACACGAAGATTGTCTGCTTCCGGCAGGCCGGTTAAGGGAAAGCGTACAAGCACTGAAGCGAGCTGACTATATTATCGTCACTAAATGTCCTAAAAGTATCCAACCGATAGAAAAGAGGATTTTATCCAAACACTTAAAGATAAAGCCTTATCAACAACTCTTCTTCACCACCCTGGAATACGGTAAGATCAAGCCTCTTTTCCCGCAATACGAATCTATCGTACCGGACCGAAGTAGCAGTATCCTGTGCCTGACAGGCATAGCACAACCCGGTCCTTATATCGATCATTTGAAAACTTTCACCTCGGATATCACCGAAATCCGGTATCCGGATCATCATCATTTCTCCAAAAAAGATTTTCAGCAGATTGCCCGGGCTTTCGAATCCATCGAAAATCCGAAGAAATATATATTCACCACCGAAAAAGATGCGGTGCGGCTGAAAGCTTGTCCCTTACCCGAAGAATTGCAAAGGGTGATTTATTATATTCCGGTGGAACCCGTATTTATCGACCAAGACGATTTACTATTAAACGAAATATCAGAATATGTTAGGAAAAATCAAAGATAGTGCAGCTTATATTTCCCGTTTTCTGGAAGGGGAAAAATATCGGATCGGTATCATCCTGGGTACAGGATTAGGAGAATTAGGCAAATCGATAGAAATAAAACATACGATTCCCTATGCCGGAATTCCTC
>ENA-OPCA01001220-OPCA01001220.1-human-gut-metagenome-genome-assembly--contig:-NODE-1220-length-20714-cov-5.698630_pt1 | contig 20714 bp, 18 predicted proteins | sample MGYA00241076_ERZ501468 | MGnify/ENA primary metagenome ERZ501468 (study PRJEB25962, sample SAMEA2042633) | human gut metagenome | biome: human gut; feature: human-associated habitat; material: faeces... | reverse complement strand
CGCCGCAGCCGCAGTCGTGAAAGAAGCAGAAACCAAACTGCGTATCAGCTACGGTAATCAGAACCATTCCTTTGCAAGGGCAGAATCCCTTGCCGCACAAATCGAAACGATACAGGCACAGACGGTTTCGCAGACTGCACAGGCAGCCGCTTTGCAGCAGCAATTGCAGGCAGCCGCCGAAACGGAACAGCAGACGATAGACGCTGTTTCGGCAGCAGTCGAGGCGGAAACAGCGGTGCGTGTGGCGTTAGAGGCGGCACAGCAGCAACACAAAACCCTTGCAGCCCATCTGGAACAGCAGCAAGTACAGAATGCCCAGCGGCAGATGCAGTTGCAGACCGCTCAGCAGCGGTTGCAGTTGTTGCAGGAGATGGAACACAACATGGAGGGCTATGCTGGCAGTGTCAAGGCAGTTTTGCAGGCAGAGCACGGCAAGCCACATGGTGTATATGGAACGGTTTCGCAACTGCTGACGACAGAATCTCGGTATAGTCTGGCAATTGAAACAGCTTTAGGCGGAGCGATGCAAAATATTGTTGTTGCAGATGAAACCGCAGCCAAGGATTGGATTCGCTATCTGAAAACAAAACGAGCCGGACGGGCAACCTTCCTGCCCTTGACTGCTATTAAAGGGCAAACGTTGAAAGAGTCCGCAGTTTTGCAGGAAAAAGCAGTCATCGGTTTGGCGTGCGATTTGGTGCAGTATGATGCAAAGTTTCAGAATATTGTGTTCTCTTTGCTGGGACGGATTGTAATTGCAGAAAATCTGGACGATGCGACCCGACTGGCACAGCGGTATGGCTACCGTTTCCGCATTGTCACGTTAGATGGACAGGTGATTAACGCTGGTGGTTCGTTCACAGGTGGTTCTTCCCAGAAAAAAGGTGGAATCCTGACCCGAAAGAATGAACAGCTTGCCTTACAGCAGACCATTCAGCAGTTACAGGAACAGGTACAGGCAGATGCAGAGCAGTTCCGCCAGCAGAAAGCTGCCGTACAAAAGCAGCTGGAACAGGTGCAAACATTGCAAAATCAGTTGCACCACGAGCATGCAGAACAATTATTGGCGGCTGCCCGTGCGGAAACCGCAAAGAAACAGTCCCAGCAGCTGCAACAACAGCTTTCAGAACGGCAGCAGCAACGAAAGCAGCTGTCAGAACAAGTTGCAGCGTTACAACAGCAGCACGCAACTGCAAAGGCAGAATGGGAGCGGGTGCAGGCAGATTTGACTGCCCTACAAGCACAGCAGCAGGAAGCCAAACAGCAGCAGGAAACCTTGTCTGCGGAACAAGCAGCTGTTCGGGAACAGCTGACCACCCGTCAGATTGCAGCGGCAAAGCTGGAGCAGGCATATTTGAGTCAACAGCAGCAGATTGCAGAACAACAAGAGCGGTTGCAGCAATGTAAACAGCAGAAACAGCAATTGACAGAAGCAGAAGCGGCTTGCCAAGAACAGGCGGTTCAATTGCAGCAGCAGGAACAGGAACTGCAAACCAAGCTGACGACCTGTCGGGAACAGATGACCCAACACCGCAAGACCATTGAACAGCTGCAATGGATTCACGCAGAACAGGAACAGCGGATTCGTCAGCAGCAAGAGGGCATTCGGGAATTGAGTGCTGCACGGGAACGGGCAGCGGCAGAAGTTGCCCAGCTGGAAACAAAACAACATACACTGGAACAGCAGCGTGACCGGATTGTGCAGCAGATGCGAGAACAATATGATGTGACGTTATCGGAAGCCAATCAGCTGGCAGAGCCGATTTCCAATGAATTGCTTGCCAAGCAGCAGCTGGAAACGCTCCGCCGACAGATTCGGTCGTTGGGGCATGTCAATGTGTCTGCGATCGAAGAATATCAGGAAGTTTCCAAGCAGTGGGAATTTTTATCCGCACAGTTACAGGATGCCACACAGGCAAAACAGGAACTGGAAACGCTGATTGTACAGCTGACCGCAGAAATGCAGCGAATCTTTACAGAACGGTTTGCCGGTATCAATCAGGCATTTCAGGAGATTTTCCGAGAACTATTTGACGGTGGCGAAGCATCGCTATCCTTGTCTGACCCAGACGATGTGTTGCATTCCGGCATTGAAATTCAGGTTGCACCGCCCGGAAAGGTGATTAAAAATCTGATTGCCCTTTCCGGTGGGGAACAGTCATTCGTTGCCATTGCAATTTATTTCGCCATTTTGCGGCAGCGTCCAACGCCGTTCTGTATTATGGATGAAATTGATGCGGCACTGGATGAGGGCAATGTACGGCGGTATGTGCAGTATTTGCAGCGGTTTCGGGATACGACGCAGTTTATTTTGATTACCCATCGGCGGATGGCAATGGAAGCGGCAGATGCACTATATGGTGTGACGATGCAGGAAGATGGCATTTCTCGTCTGCTGCATATGGAACAGGTACAAGAAGCAGAAGCATAAAAAACCAGAAGAAAGGGTGTTGAACATGGGCTTTTTTGGAAGAAAGAAGGACAAAGAAAAAGAGAAAGAAAAGAAAGGCGGTCTGTTCGGCTGGATGAAGCGGAAGCAGGCAGACGAGCCGGAACGAGAAGCACAGATTGTGGAACCAGAACCGGAAACAGATACCGATGACGTTGCAGCTCAGATGCTGGCAGAGCGAGAGGCAGCCCGTCAGGCAGAAGCAGAACAGTGGCGAGAAGAAGCAGAAGCGGAGATTGCAGCTGACCAAGCGGAAGCAGCTGCACTTGCTGCAAAGGCAGCACAGGACGAGTTGCTGACAGAAGAGGAAGATTCTGAAGCGGATGCGGAGGACGAGGAAGACGAAGACGATGAAGAACCGATTGCTGTAACATTTCAGCCGGAAGCAGTTGCAGAACCGGAAACGGTAGAAGCTGAATCGGAAGCAGTTGCAGAACCAGAAACAGTAGAAGCTGAATCGGAAACAGTTGCAGAACCGGAAACCGTAGAATCTGAACTGGAAGAAGTTGCAGAGCCGGAAACCGTGGAAACCGAACTGGAAGAAGTTGCAGAACCGGAAACCGTAGAACCTGAGCCGGAAGAAATTGCAGAACCGGAAACCGTAGAACCTGAGCCGGAAGAAATTGCAGAACCGGAAACCGTAGAATCTGAACTGGAAGAAGTTGCAGAGCCGGAAACCGTGGAAACCGAACCGGAAGAAATTGCAGAACCGGAAACCATAGAAACTGAGCCGGAAGCAGTTGCAGAGCCGGAAACGGTAGAAACTGAACTGGAAGAAGTTACAGAACCGGAAACAGAAGAAGTTGAGCCGGAAGAAGTCGCAGAGCCGGAAACAGAAGAATCTGAATCGGAAGAAGTCGCAGAGCCGGAAACAGAAGCATCTGAACCGGAAGAATTCGACGAAACAGAAGCAGAAGCATCCGAACCAGAAGAACCCCAAGAACCAGAAAAGAAGAAGAAAAAGGGATTCTTTGAAAAGATTCGGGATGGTCTGCGGAAAACCAAGGATTCTGTCATTGCAAAAATGCAGTTGGTTTTGAATGCCTTTACCAAGATTGATGAAGACTTATTCGACCAGCTGGAAGAAACCATGATTATGGGCGATATGGGGGCAGAAACCTCGATTGAAATCTGTGACCAGCTCCGCAAGCGAGTAAAAGAACGTGGCATCACCGACCCGAAACAGATTATGGGACTGATTCAGGAAATCATCGGTGAAATGCTGGGCGAAGACCAGACGTTACAGTTACAGACCAAGCCGTCTGTAATTATGGTCATCGGTGTCAATGGTGCTGGGAAAACAACCACCATTGGTAAGCTGTGCCATCAGCTGAAAGAGGACGGCAAGAAAGTTATCGTTGCCGCAGCCGATACCTTCCGGGCTGCTGCCATTGACCAGCTGGAAGTCTGGACAGACCGAGCAGGCGTTGAATTGGTGAAACACGCAGAGGGTTCTGACCCAGCAGCAGTTGTCTATGATGCCATCGAAGCCGCAAAGGCAAGAAATTGTGATGTTCTGATTTGTGACACTGCCGGACGGCTGCACAATAAGAAAAATCTGATGCAGGAACTTGCAAAAATCAACCGTATCATTGAAAACAAAGCAGCTGGCTGTGATAAGGAAATCCTGCTGGTGCTGGATGCAACCACCGGACAGAATGCCGTGAATCAGGCACGGTTGTTCAAAGAAGTTGCAGACATTACCGGAATCGTTCTGACGAAATTGGACGGCACTGCCAAGGGCGGTATTATTGTTTCCATCAAGAATGAACTGGAAATCCCGGTCAAGTTAATTGGAGTCGGCGAAAAGATAGATGACTTGCAGCCATTCCATGCGAGAGATTTTGTCAACGCCCTGTTTGAAACGGAGGAACGAAAGTAATGCAGAAAGAAACTTTGATTCTTGCATCCAACAACGCTGGAAAACTGCGGGAGATGCGGGAAATTTTAGAGCCATTCGGGCTGGAAGTCCGTTCACAGAAAGAAGCTGGTTTTACCGCAGAAGTTGCGGAAACGGGCACAACCTTTCAGGAAAACGCCATCATAAAGGCAAAGGCTGTGCAGGAAGCCTTGCACTGTGCGGTACTGGCAGATGACAGCGGATTGATGATTGATGCACTGGATGGTGCACCGGGTGTTTATTCGCATCGCTTTGCCGGAGAGCAGGCAACCGATGAAGACCGCTGCAATCTCGTATTGGAGAAGTTGCAGGGTGTTCCGACTGAACAGCGAACCGCTCGGTTTGTCTGTGCGATTTGTTACCTTACCGCAGACGGCGAACAGCATTGTTTTGAAGGCGTTTGCGAGGGTATCATTGGAACAGAGCCAAAGGGCGAAAATGGGTTCGGTTATGACCCGGTATTTGTCGTTGAGAACAAGACAATGGCAGAGATGACAGAAGCAGAAAAGAATGCAATTAGCCATCGTGGAAAAGCGTTGGCAGCCTTACAGGCATATTTGAAAGGAGAATAAATTTATGTTGACCAGTAAACAGCGTGCAACCCTGCGGGGGATTGCCAGCAGCTATGAAACCATCTTGCAGGTGGGAAAGAACGGCATCGGGGAAACTTTGATTCAGCAGGTTTCCGATGCTCTGCGGAAACGGGAACTGATTAAACTGCACGTTCTGGAAAATTCAGAATTGAGTGCCAGAGAAGCAGCCGAACAGCTGGCAGAAGCAACAGAATCCGAAGTGGTACAGGTGATTGGCAGCCGCTTTGTTCTCTATAAGCGGAATCCAAAAAAGCCGGTTATTGATTTGAAGTAATGCGGCGGATTGGAATCTTTGGCGGCAGTTTTAACCCGATTCACAACGGACACTTGCACCTTGCCAAGACTGCAATGGAACAGTTTTCGCTCGACCATGTGTTATTCATGCCGACTTATATTTCTCCATTTAAACAGAATGCAGCGGATGTTGCGGACAGTATGCACCGGCTGGCAATGTGCCGGCTGGCAATTGCTCCATATCCCTGTTTTTCTGTGAGCGATTACGAATTGCAGCAGAAAACTGTCAGCTATACGATTCATACCATTTCTGCTCTGCGGCAGGAATGGACAGATGTGGAACTGGTTTTGCTGATGGGAAGTGATATGCTGCTGCAATTTCAAAACTGGTATCGCTGGCAGGAACTGTTGACCATGACAGAACTGGGCGTGATTGCACGGGAAACAGATGACCGCACAGCGTTGCAGCAGGCAGCACAGGAACTTTCGGCATATGGTACGATTCAGCTTTGCTGTGACCGGGTTCTTCCGATATCGTCTACAAAAATTCGGGAAATGCTGAAAAAAAATCAGGATTGTACTTGCTATTTACCGGAAAACGTAGTAAAATATATTGTATTCCATCAGTTGTATCAGTGAACGGAAGGAAAAGAAAACGGCAAAAGAAAGCAAGGGAATTTCGATGGCAAAAGAATCTGTGATTGAAAAAATGAAACATAAAATGCAGCCGCCACCGCCGCCGAAAGAAGTTTCGATTTCAGAGGCGACCGAATCCATGCGGAAAGTGCTGGAAAAACAGGTCAGTGAAGAAACGATGCGAAAAGAGCGGTATGAACACTCTGTGCGGGTTGCAGCAGAATGCAAGCGGTTGGCACAAATTTACCATGTCAATGAAGATTTGGCAGAGTTTGCCGGTATGGTGCACGACATCTGCAAGGACATGAAAGCGGACGACCAGAAAGCATTGATGGAAGCTGGAAAGGACGATCTGGACATCACGGAAGAAGAATGGAATACCAAAAAGCTTTGGCACGGCATTGCCGGCGCACAGCTGATGCGGCAAAAATTTTGCATGAATAATCAGCATGTACTGGATGCCATCCGGTATCATACGGTTGCAAGAAAAAATATGACGCCATTGGAGCAGATTGTCTATCTGGCAGATATGACAGAAGCAGGACGGAACTTTATTGATGTTCATACATTGCGGGCAGCCGTCAATCAAAATTTGAATCTCGGCATGTATTACGCTCTGAAAATTTCGATTGCAAACGTATTGGATAAGGGCGGCTTGCTGCCTCGCCATACGATTGAAGCTTACAATCAGTATGTGCAGATTGTGGCAGGAATGAAGGATTGAGCAGGAAGAGAAAGGGGTTTCCAGAGATGGCGAAAAAACGGCAGACGAAGAAAAGCCGGAAAAATACCAAGAAGAAAGATTTGTTTGTGATGATCGGTTCGATTGCCCTGACCGTTGTGTTAGTGGTAACGATGATTTTAAATGCACCGATTATTGATTACCGGACAATTACGAATGGAACGATGAGTACCCGGCAGATTTCGATTATGAAGTATTTTAAGGTCTGGCAGCCACTGGTACAGAAAGAGGGAACACTTCAAAAACCAGTCAATACCGATGCCTCTGCATTGAATCTGAAGCAAGATGAAAATCAGAATGTTGACCCGAAAGATGATGGACTGGATTTGGATCAGATTGTCGAAGGACAATACACCGTGCTTTTTATGGGAATGGATGAAAGCGGAAAGCTGGCAGATGTCAACTGGATTTTCCAGTTTGATATTTTTGCCGGAACGATGAATGTCCTGCAAATTCCAAGAGATTGCTATATGCCAGCATATGCGAACACCTCCACCAATAAGTTCAACAGCATCTATGGAACAGGGCAGGATGAAACGGTCACACCGATTCAGCGTGCAGTGAATGCTATTCAGGAGAATTTCGGCTTGGTGATTGACTGTTATGTCAAGCTGAGCTGTACGGATATTGCAAACATTGTGGATTCCATCGGCGGTATTCCGATTGACCTGCCGGAAGAAATCATGTATGAAGCAGATAAAGTTCTGAAACCCGGAAAGCAGACGCTGAACGGACAGCAGGCAGAATGGTTTGTTCGATTCCGTCGGGAATACGATGAGGGCGATATTGGACGTGTAAAGGCACAGCGAATTTTCTTGGCAGCAGCCATGCAGAAATTGTTGGATATGAGCCAGACGGAATTGATGTCGGCGATGCAGAAAATCTATAAAAATGAATGGATTGCAACGGATTTATCGCTGGAACAAATCAGCATGCTGGCAGATTTTGCCGCAAAGCGATTGACCATGGACGGCGTAAATGTTTATATGGTTCCGGGCGAGGGCATCATGTACGAGGGGCAGGCAGTTTATTCGATTCATAAGACCGAAGCGATTGACCTCATCAACGAACATTTCCGCCCGTATCAGAACGAAATGTATTATGATGAGAGTACCATTGTGGAACTGGTTGATGAGAGCAATTATATTGACACCTATTCGGATACAGAAGAAAATCTGGACGACATCCACAAGGGCGATACCGAGGACGGAAAACAGAATATTTACAGCAACGGAAACTAAAGAAAACCACCATCAACACGAAAGGATTATCATTTCATGGAGCAGAAAGCAGTATTAGAAGCAATTGTAAAAGCATTGGACAGCAAGCGTGCCGAAGATATTCAGGTCATCGGTGTGAAGAATCTGACGATTTTAGGCGATTACTTTGTCATTGCCAACGGTACGAGTACCACGCACACCAAAACGCTGGCAGACGAAGTAGAATACCAGATGACAAAGTTGGGCATCGAACCACTGCACCGGGAGGGCAGAGGAAACGGCTCAAACTGGATTGTATTGGATTATAATGATATTATTATCCATGTGTTCTATAAGGAAACCAGAGCATTCTACCAGCTGGAACGGCTTTGGGCAGACGGTGAAAAGATGGATGTAACTGCTTGGTTAAAGGAAGACTAATGCAGTAAAAAAGGAGGCATTTTCTATGGAAAACGGAAAGAAAATGATTACAGTTGTTGGAGCATACATGATTTTAAAGGGCATTTTGAATCTGATTTTGGGATTCAGTGCCAGCAATGTGGTTTCCCTGCTGTTTGCAGCAGTTTTGATTTTTGCAATGCTGAAACGGATTCCATATAGCCAGTATGTAACAGCCATTTTTCTGGCACTGATTTTCTTGGTCAACTTGCCAGCGAACCTGTCGAATTTGGGCTCGAACTGGATTTATCTGGTGGAAGGCTTGCTGGATGTCGGTGCAGCTGCCATTTTGGCATTCCATAAAGATGTAAAAGATTATTTTGCAGGTTAATGCAAACCAATCTCATGAAAAAACAAGAAAGAGGATGAAGCAACTATGAGCAAATATGACTTTACTGCCATTGAAGCAAAGTGGCAGCGGTATTGGGCGGAGCATGACACGTTCCACGCAGAGGATGATTATACAAAACCGAAGTTCTATGCACTGGTCGAATTCCCGTACCCATCTGGTCAGGGTCTGCACATCGGACACCCAAGACCGTATACCGCAATGGATGTCGTTTCCAGAAAGCGGAGAATGGAAGGCTATAATGTTCTGTTCCCGATGGGTTGGGATGCATTCGGTCTGCCGACTGAAAACTATGCCATCAAGCATAAGATTCATCCGGCAATCGTAACCGCAAACAATGTTGCAAGATTTAAGTCGCAGTTGCAGGCACTGGGTATGTCCTTTGACTGGGATCGGGAAATCAACACCACCGACCCGAATTATTTCCATTGGACACAGTGGATTTTCTTGCAGATGTTCAAGAAAGGTCTGGCATACAAGAAAGAAACAGCGGTCAACTGGTGTACTTCCTGTAAGGTCGTTCTGGCAAATGAAGAAGTTGTTGGCGGCGTTTGCGAACGCTGCGGCGGCGAAGTTGTACAGAAAGTAAAATCTCAGTGGATGCTGAAGATTACAGAATATGCACAGCGGTTGCTGGATGATTTGGATGAAGTGGATTATCTGGAAAAGATTAAGACCGCACAGCGGAACTGGATTGGACGTTCTACCGGTGCAGAAGTAGACTTCCAGACCACTGCTGGTGATACCCTGAAAATCTATACCACTCGTCCAGATACCCTGTTTGGTGCAACTTACATGGTTATTTCTCCGGAACATCCGCTGATTGAAAAGTGGGCAGACAAGCTGGAAAATATGGATGAAATCCGTGCATATCAGGAAAAGGCAGCTAGAAAGTCTGACTTTGAACGGACAGAAATGGCAAAGGAAAAGACGGGTGTTTGCCTGAAGGGTGTTCGTGGCATCAATCCGGTCAATGACAAGGAAATCCCGATTTTCGTTTCGGACTATGTTCTGATGAGTTACGGAACGGGTGCAATTATGGCAGTTCCGGCACACGATACCCGTGACTATGAATTTGCAAAGGTGTTCGACCTGCCGATTATCGAAGTAGTCAAGGGCGGCGATGTCACCAAGGAAGCGTTCACCGATTGTGCAACAGGTACGATGGTCAACAGCGGATTCCTCGATGGGATGTCTGTGGAAGATGCAAAGGTAAAGATTAAGGGCTGGCTGGAAGCAACTGGAAAGGGCAAGTCCAAGGTCAACTATAAGCTGCGGGACTGGGTATTCTCTCGGCAGCGGTATTGGGGCGAACCGATTCCGGTTGTTTACTGTGACAAGTGCGGCTGGGTTGGATTGCCGGAAAGCGAACTGCCGCTGACATTGCCGGATGTAGAAAGTTATATGCCGACGGATACCGGTGAAAGCCCGCTGTCCACACTGGAAAGCTTTATCAATACCACTTGCCCGAAGTGCGGTGGCCCTGCAAAGCGGGAAACCGATACCATGCCGCAGTGGGCAGGTTCGAGCTGGTATTATCTGCGTTACTGTGACCCGAAGAACCCGAACGGCATTGCCTCCAAGGAAGCACTGAATTACTGGATGCCGGTTGACTGGTACAATGGCGGTATGGAACACACCACTTTGCACCTGCTGTATTCTCGGTTCTGGCATAAGTTCCTGTATGATATTGGCGTTGTCAATACTAAAGAACCGTACAAGCGGAGAACTTCTCACGGTATGATTTTGGGCGAAGACCCAGACCATCCGGGCAAGTTCACCAAGATGTCCAAGTCCAAGGGCAATGTCATCAATCCGGACGATGTCATCAAGGAATACGGTGCAGATACCCTGCGTTTGTATGAAATGTTTGTCGGTGACTTTGAAAAGGCTGCTCCATGGAGCACCTCCAGCATTCGTGGATGCAAGCGGTTCTTAGACCGTATCTGGGCATTGCAGGATAACCTGATTGACGGCGATACCTATCGGGAACAACTGGTACGGAAGATGCACCAGACCATTCAGAAGGTTTCCAACGACATCGAAACCCTGAAGTTCAATACTGCCATTGCTGCTATGATGGAACTGTTGAACGAAATCACGGCAACTGGTTCGATTAACAAGGCAGAATTCCGGACACTGTTGATTCTGTTGAATCCGTTCGCTCCGCATATTACAGAAGAACTGTATGAAACTTACTGTGGTGGAATCCTGCACGAACAGAGCTGGCCGACTTATGACGAAGCACTCTGCAAGGAAGACACTATTGAAATCGTTGTACAGATTAATGGTAAGGTACGCTGCAAGATGAATATTGCAGTGGGTGCAGAAAAGGATGCTGTTCTGGAACAGGCTCTGGCAGAACCGAAGATTGCAGAAGCTGTTGCTGGAAAGCAGCTGGTGAAGCAGATATATGTACCAAATAAACTGGTTAATTTTGTTGCAAAATAACCAAAATTAAAAAAACTTCCGATAAGGCTTGACAAACCATTTTCTGTGTGTTATAATAAAACATATTTGAAATGCCGAACAGAAAACTGCGGATTTTTCGTGTGTTTCTGGATGGCTGCCATGCCGGAAACGGTGTGATAAAAACCAAGTTGATTGCTAAGGACAGATTGATGTAGTATCCCGAAGTTCCGATGTCGGGACCATCGGTGGTATAGGTCAGAAGCAGGGGAAACTTTGTGGATGATCAGCCTCTGCCGTGGCGGCAAAGGGAGGGAAATGTAAGTGGCAGAAGTTCGTGTTGGCAAAAATGAATCTCTGGATACCGCACTGAAGCGGTTTAAGAGATCTTGTGCTAAGGACGGCGTAATTGCTGAGGTTCGGAAAAGAGAACATTACGAAAAGCCTTCAGTAAAGCGTAAGAAGAAGTCTGAAGCTGCTCGTAAGCGGAAATATTAATTTTTGACGCAAACAGCACAGCGGACACACTTGAAAAAGTGTGTCCGTTTTTTTGTAAAACAAAACCGATTCGACTGTTTTTGACACGTTCAGAGGCAGGGATGCGGTATGATAAAAGCAGAACAACAAGAAAGGAGCGAAGCGATTGATGTTTCGGATAACAGCAGCACTGCGTTCCGTGTGCGATATTACCCCAACGATGTTGCAGCATTTCGGAATTCGAGGATTGCTGCTGGATTTGGATAATACCCTGACCACCCACGACAACCCCCGTCCGGCGGAAGGCGTGCTGGATTGGATTGCGGTCATGAAAGAAAATGGCATTGCAATGTGTATTGTATCCAACAACCATCCGCCCAGAGTCAAACCGTTTGCAGATTTATTGGGGCTGCCCTTTGTCTGCGAGGGAAAGAAACCGCTTTCAAAGGGGTTTCGAGAGGCGAGAACCATTATGGGACTTCCTTGGAAAGAACTGGCGGTTGTTGGCGACCAGATTTTTACGGATGTGCTGGGGGCAAACCTCAAACGGTTGAAATGTATTTTTGTCTTTCCGATTGCACACGAGCAAACTCGGTTTTTCCGGTTCAAACGGCGAATGGAAGTACCATTCCTTCCCCGTGAAATTTATCAAGAAGAGAAAGGAACACAATCATGAAAAATGTACTGGTTATCCATGGGCCAAACCTGAATTTGTTGGGAGAACGTGACCCGGCTTTTTATGGAAATGTGACATTCGATAAACTGAATGAAATGATTTTGGAGCGGGCAGAAGCACTCGGTCTGCACTGCGAAATTTTCCAGTCGAACCACGAAGGGGCAATCATTGACAAGCTGCAAGCCGCAAGAAAAACAATGGACGGCGTAGTCATCAATGCTGGAGCATATACGCATTACAGCTATGCGATTCATGATGCGATTGCAGATATGCAGCTGCCGTGTGTCGAAGTGCATATCAGCAACATTCAGGCAAGAGATGCATTTCGGTCGAAGTCCGTGATTGCACCGGTCTGCACCGGAACGATTGCCGGCTTTGGCATTAACAGCTATTTTCTGGCATTGCAGGCATTGGCAATGCTTTAATCATTCTGATGAAATTGCTTAGAAAGGGGCTTTTGAGAATGACTCGGATAGAACAATTGATGCAGCGGCTGCCAGAGGGCATTGACTGTGCGTGGATTTCCGCAGATGTCAACCGCCGATATTTTACCGGAATGGCATCTTCTGCCGGAAATGTGATTTGCTTTCGGGATGGAGCATACTTGCTGATTGACTTTCGGTATATTGAAAAAGCAAGAGCATGTGTCAAGGATTGTCAGGTAATAGAACTGGAAAATCTGTCGGTACAGGTGGAAAACCTGTTGCAGCAGCACCACGCAACGACCATTGCAGTGGAATCCGCAGAAATGACCTTGCAGCAGTTTTCCAACCTGCAAAAGCGGTTTTCTCATAGCTATACTTGGAATACCAGCAATGTGCTGAGCGATGCGATTCAAGCATGCCGGATGGTAAAAACGCCGGAGGAAATCGAACAGATTCAGGCAGCCCAGCGAATTGCAGAAGCAGCCTTGCAGAATGTAATAGACTGGCTGCATGTAGGCGTAACAGAACGGGAAATTCAGAGAAAATTAGATTTCACGATGTTGGAACTGGGAGCAGAAGCAATGTCGTTTCCGACCATTGCTCTGACGGGTGCAAGAACCTCCATGCCGCATGGTGTGCCATCGGATGCAGCCGTACAGGCAGGGGACTTTGTGCTGATGGATTTTGGTGCAATGGTGAACGGCTATCACAGCGATATGACCCGAACGGTCTGCGTTGGAGAGCCTACTGAAAAGATGAAGAGCGTCTATGAAGTTGTTCAGAAGGCACAAGCAGCCGCTCTGCAAGCGGCTCGTGCTGGCATTACCGGGAAAGCACTGGATGCGACTGCAAGAGATATCATTACAGCGGCTGGCTATGGCAAGCAGTTCGGGCACTCTCTGGGGCACGGTGTTGGAATGGACATCCACGAATATCCGAACGCTGCACCGTCTTCTCATGTATCATTAGAACCGGGAAACGTGGTTACTGTAGAGCCAGGCATTTATCTGCCGGGAGAATTTGGCGTGCGGATTGAAGATTTCGTTGTCATCACAGAAACAGGCTGCCGGAATCTGACCGCAGTCACACCGGATTTGATTTGTATTCCAGCAAAATAAGCAAGAATTTTCTTTTTGTTCCGTTGGTTTGCTGGCAAGTGCAGCTGGTAAAGAAATTGATCGGGAAACCTTGTGAAATGATTGCTTTGCAGGTGGAAACAAGCCTTGACAGATTGCATGATTCTGTGCTATTATAAAGCTACCTTCTATGGATTGTGATAGATAGAAGAACATTTTGAAAACATGCAATATTCAGAAAGGATGAAGTGATACCATGAATCCATCTTATAAACGTCGTTTGTGCGGCATTTTGGCAGCTGCTTGCATGCTGACAGCAGCAACTGTTCCGGCAGTTTCACCGATTTTCTCTCAGGTTACCTTGTCCGCTGCGGCAGCAGAAGAAACGGATTTTTATCAGGGCTTGAAATATTTGAAATACAGTGATTATGCAGAAGTCATTGACTGCGACCAGACCCGTACGACCATTAAAATTCCGTCTTCCATTGGCGGTTTGCCAGTGCGAGTGATTGCAGAGCGTGCTTTTTATGGTTGCAAGAGTCTGGAAACGGTAACGGGTGGCGGAAATGTGCAGGCAATTGCCCCAAACGCCTTTTCTTCCTGTACCGCTCTAACCAGCATTGGAGCGATGGATTCTTTGCAGTCTATCGGAAGTTCTGCCTTTTCGGATTGTGTTTCTCTGAGCAATATCCCATCTTCGCAATCTCTAAAGAGTATCGGCGACCTTGCCTTTTTCAACTGTGTATCGTTGCAGAGCGTTGCCATTCCGGCAACCTTGACAACACTGGGAGAAAATGTATTTGGAGATTGCATCAGCTTGCAGACGTTTGCGGTTGAAAATGGAAACACATCATTTTCTGTTGAAAATGATGTGTTGATGAATGCCGAAAAGACAACGCTGTTCTGCTATCCGCCTGCAAAAACGGGAACAACTTATTCCGTACCAAATACGGTTACAGAAATCGCACCGTATGCGTTTGCTTCTGCTGCGGATTTGACAGATGTAACGCTGCCAACGGGCTTGCAGACCATTGGAGCGTGGGCATTTTCTCAGACGAAACTTACTTCCATTACCATTCCAAATACGGTAACAACGATTGGAAGTTATGCATTCTGTAATGCGGCATCTTTGAAACAAGTACAGTTGCCGAACAGCTTGCAGGAATTGCAGGCGGCTGCATTCTGGGGCTGTTCGTCTTTGGAGCAGGTAACCTTGCCGAATACCTTGCAGGAAATTCCGATTTATGCATTTTACGGCTGTACCAGCTTGCAGAAACTGACGATTCCATCCAGCGTGCAGATCATTGCCAGCGAAGCCTTTCAGGGAATGTCTCAAAAAATCACCGTTGCCTGCTATCAGAATTCTTATGCAGAAACCTATTTCCAGAAAATCATTTCAAGTGATAACGCACAGGGACGGGAATCTCGCTATACTTTGCAGACCATGGAAGCACCAGCTATTTTAAAGGGTGACCCAAATCAGGATGGGGAAGTCAATGTTGCAGATGCAGTTTTTGTCTTGCAGTATTATGCACAGAAAGCAGCTGGCAATCCAGTTTCCGTAACAGAAGCCGTTTATCAGGCGATGAACGTAGATGACAGCAGCGACGAGATTGATGTTGCGGATGCCGTGAAAATTCTGACCTACTATGCAAAGAAGGCAGCTGGACAAGAGTCAGACTGGAATTTCTAATCGGATTGAAAAAAATTTATGGAAAAGGCTTGCAAAACGCCGAAATCTGTAGTATAATAAAATATATACCTGTGCTTTCTGTCCGGAGGACAGCGGCAACAGAACAGGAGATAGAAACAAACAATCACGGAGGTTTAATTTTATGATTTCAGCAGGCGATTTCAGAAACGGTGTCACCTTTGAACTGGACGGCAACGTTGTACAGGTTATTGAATTCCAGCACGTAAAGCCGGGTAAGGGTGCTGCATTCGTTCGTACCAAGTATAAGAATGTCATCACTGGTGCAGTGGTAGAACGTTCTTTCAACCCGACTGATAAGTATCCGACCGCTTACATTGAACGGAAGGACATGCAGTATCTGTATGAAGATGGCGGTCTGTATTACTTCATGGACATGGAAACCTACGAACAGCTGCCGATCGATGGCAAGAAGCTGGGCGATGCATTCCGGTTCGTAAAGGAAAATATGGAAGTTAAGGTTCTGTCCTATAAGGGCAACGTATTCGGTGTAGAACCGCCGTTCTTTGTAGAACTCGAAGTAACCGAAACTGATCCGGGCTTCAAGGGCGATACTGCAACCAATGCAACCAAGCCGGCAACACTGGAAACTGGTGCAGAAATCAAAGTTCCGCTGTTTATCAACACTGGCGACAAGATTCGGATCGACACCAGAACCGGCGAATATATGGAACGTGCATAAGAATCGAGCTCGATTCTTGGCATAAATACAGGTACATGGTATCTGTGAAAAAACAGTCTGTTTCAGCAATGGACAAAAGAAAAGAAAGAGGGCGGAGCATATGAATTTGAGTGACAAGATGTCTTATCTGAAGGGCTTAGTAGACGGCATGGAACTGGACTTGACCACAAAAGAAGGCAAAGTTCTGGGTCAGCTGCTGGACGTGCTTCAGGAAACGGTTTTGTATGTAACGGATTTACAGGATCAGGTAGATGAACTGACAGAACTCTGCGAATCTCTGGACGAAGACCTCGGCGACGTGGAAGATGCAGTCTTTGGCGATGAAGAGGATGATGAAGACGAAGCAGACGAGTTTGAAGACGATGACGACGATTATGATGACGATGAAGACGATGATATGTATGAAGCAGTATGTCCGAATTGTCAGAATACGATTGTATTGTCAGATTCTGTTCTGGATGAAGGCACGATGCATTGTCCGTGCTGCAATGAATTGCTGGAATTTGATTACAGTGATTTGACCATGGATGATTTGGAACACAAAGAAGAGGATGCAGAAGATGCAGAATCGGAAACAGAACCAGAAGCATAAATGACATCCATTGGAATCTGCACAGAAAACATGTAAGAAAAAATAAGCTGACAGATTGTTGTCGGCTTATTTTTTTAGAGTGAAATATCACAAAGTTGACAACCACATCTTTTCCAATGAGGCAGCGATTTGCCCAGTTACTGCTTAAGATATTTTAAAAATTAGAGAAAATTGTACAAAAAATCGTATGGAAAATGGGTTGTATTTTCAAAAATTGCGTGGTATAATAAAATTACGATTATTTTTATGAAAGAGAGGGAAAATTGTGTTTCCAATCATCGAAAAAACCGTGTTGAATCCATCGGTTGTTAAAATCAAGCTGGATGCACCACTGATTGCAAAAAAAGTATTACCGGGGCAGTTTATCATTTTCCGGATTGACGAGTACGGAGAACGTGTTCCGCTGACGGTTGCCGATTATGACCGGGAAGCCGGAACAATTACGCTGATTTTCCAGATTGTCGGTCATACGACCGAACGGCTCGCTGCTCTGAACGCTGGCGATTCCATTCTGGACTTGGTAGGACCTTTGGGTGTGGCAACTGAAATTCCGGAGGGCGTAGAATCTGTTTGTGTTGTTGGCGGCGGCGTTGGATGTGCAATTGCGTATCCGCAGGCAAAGCAGCTGTTCCACATGGGCAAAAAGGTAGATGTCATTGCTGGTTTCCGGAGCAAGGATATTGTCATTCTGGAAGATGAATTCCGGCAGTGCAGTGACAACCTGTTCCTCTGTACCGATGACGGCACATATGGACAGAAGGGCTTTGTTACCAATGTATTGCAGGAACAGATTGATGCCGGAAAGAAATATGATATGGTCATTGCGATTGGTCCAATCCCGATGATGAAATTTGTTTCTAAGGTAACTGAACCGTATGCAATCCCGACAATCGTTTCCCTGAATCCAATCATGGTAGATGGGACAGGAATGTGTGGCGGATGTCGTGTCACCGTAGATGGTCAGATTCGGTATGCCTGTGTGGATGGTCCGGACTTTGATGGTCATAAGGTAGACTATGACGAATTGATGCGGCGTGGCGGAACGTATCGGGAACAAGAACACGCATGTAGAATGATGAATGCGGAAGTAAAATAAGGAAAGGAGTATCGTTTCCGATTGGAAGCGATGAAAAACGCAATGGCAAAACCAAATATGGCATTGGAAAAAGTGCCGATGCCGGAACGAGATCCAAAAGAACGGGCAACTTGTTTTGAAGAAGTTGCAACAGGATATACGCCGGAAATGGCAATGGAAGAAGCAACTCGCTGTCTGAACTGCAAGGCAAAGCCTTGTGTTGCAGGATGTCCGGTTGGCGTTCGTATTCCAGAATTTATTCAGCAGATGGCAGCTGGAAATTTCTTAGAAGCTTATCAGATTATCACCTCCACCAACAGCCTGCCGGCAGTCTGCGGAAGAGTCTGTCCGCAGGAATCACAGTGTGAGGGCAAGTGTGTCCGTGGCAAGAAGGGCGAGCCAGTCGGAATTGGTCGTCTGGAACGGTTTGCCGCAGACTATGCGAGAGAACACGGAAACTTGCAGACAAAACCCGTTGCACCAAACGGGCATAAGGTTGCTGTTGTTGGCGGCGGCCCTGCTGGTCTGACCTGTGCTGGCGATTTGGCACGGCTGGGCTATCAGGTAACCATTTTTGAAGCATTTCAGGTTGCTGGCGGTGTTCTGATGTACGGCATTCCGGAATTCCGTCTGCCGAAGAGTATCGTACAGAAAGAAGTAAAAACACTGGAAGAACTGGGCGTTGAAATCCGTCCAAATATGGTAATCGGTAAGATTCTTTCCATTGATGAACTGATGGAAGACGGCTATGAAGCAGTATTTGTTGGTTCTGGTGCAGGTCTGCCACGGTTTATGGGCATTCCGGGCGAATCGCTGGTTGGTGTTTGCTCTGCAAACGAATATTTGACCCGAATCAACCTGATGAAGGGCTATCGGGAAGAATATGATACACCAGTCATAAAGTCCAAGGCAGTTGCCGTTGTTGGCGGCGGAAATGTTGCAATGGATGCTGCAAGAAGTGCATTGCGGATGGGTGCAGAACATGTTTATATTGTTTACCGCCGTTCCGAAGCAGAAATGCCGGCAAGAAAAGAAGAAGTACACCACGCAAAGGAAGAGGGCGTAGAGTTCCTGAACCTGAACAATCCGGTAGAAATTCTGGGCGATGAAAAGACGGGCAGAGTCAACGGCATGAAGTGCATCAAGATGGAACTGGGCGAACCGGACGAAAGCGGCAGACGGCGGCCAGTTGCCATTCCGGGCAGTGAATATGTGCTGGATGTGGATACGGTTATCATGTCCATTGGTACTTCTCCGAATCCGCTGATTCGGTCAACCACAGCTGGATTGGAAGCCAACAAGCGGGGCTGTCTGATTGTCAACGAAGATACCATGCAGACCACTAAGGATGGTGTATATGCAGGCGGTGACGCAGTGACCGGTGCAGCAACGGTGATTCTGGCAATGGGAGCTGGTAAAAAAGCAGCAGCGTCCATTGATGAATATATCAAAGCGAAGGCGTAAGCCGGAAAGGAACACAGCATGAGAAAAAGAATGGCAAAATACGGATTGGCAGTCAGTGTAGCAGCATTGACAGGAGCTTTGAGCATGGTTTCTGCTGCAGCATCCAGCGGCAGCAGCAGTTCCTCCTCTACTGGAAGCGGTGGAATGGTTGGCTCTCTGATTATGATGGTATTGCTGTTTGCGGTCATGTATTTTATCCTGATTCGTCCGCAGAAGAAGAAGGAAAAGGAACAGCAGGCGATGCAGCGTGCCGTACGGGTTGGTGATGAAATCGTTACCATCGGCGGAATTGTTGGTCTGGTAACCCGTGTGGAAGACGATACCATTCAGATTGAAACGGGTGGCGACCGTCACAAGATGCGGATTAAGACCTGGGCAATTCAGGAAAACATCACCGTCAAGGAAGACAACGAACGGGCAAAGGCTGCTGCGGCAGAAGAAGCCAAGGCAAAGAAAGAATCCAAGAAAAAGAAGAAGGACGACGAAGAAAGCGTTCTGAAAGACTAAGGATTTTTTTCGTACATGAAGGAAAAGGCGGCAAATCAGAAATTGGTGAGCCGCCTTTTTCGTCAAAAGGAGGATGTATATGAAGTTTTTGAAAAAGGGATTAGCAGTTCTATTTGCTTGTACATTTGTTTCTGTACCGCTTTATCATCCTGTGAAAGCAGATGCTGTTAGCATGGATGATATGGGCGATATGAATGAAGACCAGGAAGTTTCTGTTTCGGATGCGGTAGAAATTTTGACGATATATGCAAAAAGTGCTGCCGGACAATCGCCCTCTGTAACAGAGCGGAAAAGATTTGTTGCAGATGTCAATTATGATGACCAAATCACAGTAGAAGATGCAGTTTATGTGTTGACTTATTATGCAAAAACGGCAGCTGGTTTGTCTTCATCCTGGGAGAGCCTTGGTATTTCCATGCCGCAGCGTTGTCCAGAAATAGCATCGTACAAGGGGACTTATACAACTAAAACAGAAACCGGAAATTTAGTGAATGTATCGTTTCTTGATATCGATGATGATGGAAAAAAAGAAACTGTTGCGAAATACAAAGTAGAAGCTTATGAATATGAAAGTGACGATTGTTTTTTTTATAAGGATTGCAGTTATTTCTATAATGTTTATGAGCAAGATGGTTCGATAAATACTTATGATGGACGACGGTCAGGATATAATAAACCAGAATACAGCACACTTGTTTATGATAAGAATATTGATAAAAAATACCTTGCAAATATAGAATATTTTTCATTATACTGGGATGGAGAAGGGTTGAATTTGACTCGTTGTGATGGAGGACATGTGGCATCCTATTATACACTTAATACAAAGAATGCATATCCAAAGCAAATAGAATTAAACACCAGTACAGAATTTACCATTTCCGGAAATCCAGTGACATTGGAAGAAGCACGGAACTATTTTGAAAATATTGAAATTTTAGATTCGGATGAACGAAATCTGGCGAATCGGTATTATAATTACCTTAAAAATTACAATGAATATATAGTCTCTCCTTAAACCACAAAAAATCACCGAAACATTGACAAAATCGTCCAAAT
>ENA-OPCA01001196-OPCA01001196.1-human-gut-metagenome-genome-assembly--contig:-NODE-1196-length-20968-cov-13.123607_pt1 | contig 20968 bp, 26 predicted proteins | sample MGYA00241076_ERZ501468 | MGnify/ENA primary metagenome ERZ501468 (study PRJEB25962, sample SAMEA2042633) | human gut metagenome | biome: human gut; feature: human-associated habitat; material: faeces... | reverse complement strand
ATCTTTACCATGCCCACGGAGAAAGTGAGCAGTATCACAGTGAAATCAAGACGGACATGGATGTTGAAAGACTCCCGTCGGGAAAGTTTGGGAGCAACAAACTGGTGCTGGAGCTGACAATGATCGCATATAATATCCTTCGAATCATAGGGCAGGAATCGTTGAAAAAGAAGGATGCTCCCGGCCGGAAGAAAATACATCGCCGAAGAATACGTACGGTGATCAGTAATCTTATGCAGTTTGCGGGACATCTGACAGAACATGCCGGCCGTCTGGTACTGTCCATTGGAAGGAGTAATCGCTGGAGATTTACTTTCAAGCGTTTTTATGACAGCTTTGCATTCATCACCTGACAACAGGTAGCTGAATATGGCAATGGCAGCTGCACACAAATGGTGCAGTCTGTTTTTGAACGCAAAATTATGCAGCATTTTCAAAATTTAGTGTACGATAACAAATATGGCAAACATTTCCTGTGTGCCTTTTCATTTTGAAACAAGGTTCACGGATTCAGGATATACAAAGGAGTACTTATCGAATGAAAAAGTTTAAAATTCAAATTTGTTTACTTGGTTATCAGCGTTATCTCGACAAAATAGAAAAACTACAAAATTATTCAAGCAAATTATTTGAAGTTACAAACTGTATAGTAATTAAACAACTTCCCCCCTGCGACCTTGAATGGGGTTATTCCGATAATTGCATAAATCAACTTCTTACATCAAGCAATATTGATAATAGCAATGTCGAGCTCTGCTTATGCTTTATCGATAATCCTATTGAATATAATTATTTCACCAGAGATTTATCAGAATTTGATTCAAAAACGGTTTTATGTTCTTTCTACCAAGTAGAAACAATATTTGATGAACAAAATATTGATATCTTCAACTATATACATGGCATCATTTTAAATGAAATAGTTCAAATTGCTACTTTGCATAAAGTTAATGAAGATTATTTTCTACATGATGATACAAGAAACTGTCTATTTGATATGTGTGGATTAAAAAAAGATATCGCTATAAAATATGGTGTACCTAGTTTATGTCCTTCTTGTATTGCTAAAATCGAATCAACTGCAGTAGATAAAGAATTCGTCCCACTCCTAAACAAGGAATTTAAATCATTTAAAAAAGCACTTTTTTACAGAATTATTGACTTTGTAAAAGAAAGACCTATCTTATCTATTATAATCACTTTCCTTAGTACAATTATAATAAATATATTATCATCATTTTTGTATGAATTATTGAAATTTATTTTATAATTTGATAAACATACCAAGTAAGGAAGGACTATACAAACATATGAGATTTTGTGATTTATTTATCAGCTATAAAATTGGATTGAAGAACATCAAAAGTACAATTCCATTCACCAAACTACCGCTTTACCGCAAGATTTTCGTAATCATTCTTTTTGCCAGTGCCATTACTAGTGGTATACTTTTAATCTTTCGACAAACATGGGCTTCATATATTCCAATAGGATTAGGAGTTCTATCACTTATAATCTTTTTTATAATTGATTCTACAAAAAGAAATCTTGAAGTAATGCTTCAACAACATTATGCCCCCTATTCCGAAAAAAGAATAAATATGACCATTAATGTATTAAAAGACTACAGAATAGACATTCAAAATCCTGACTCACTTGATATGCTAATTGAAGAAGCAAAACTTGCACAAATCCAATGCGATTATATAGATCCCTTAAAAATGCCCCTTAAAACTTTAGGTGCAATAATTGTTCCTATAATCGCCTTTGTCGCGCAAAAAATTGGCAATGCTGCCACCACAGATGAGATGATTACTATGGCAGTTCAAGTTATAATTCTTGTATTATTAACTTTTTCACTTATCTTTTCATTAATACCAATTATAAAAGATATTCTATACACGGATTATAATAAATATGATGATTTAATATACGATTTACGACAAATAAAACTTTTTTATGCGAAAGAAAATGATACATATACAAATTGAAAAACATACGGAGTATTTTACAAAATTATTGTCATTTGATTGTCGCACAACATAAAACGAGCCATGAAACGCCGTAAATCCAGCATTTCTTGGCTCTTGTACATTATTCAAACTCGATTTCGGCAACTATATGTTGTGTCTAGTCAAGTGTTATATTGCTATATTTTGTATAATTATTTTTGATATTCTATGTATTCTTCATCGTTTTGGAACTTTTTGCAAGCATTTTGCAATCATATTCATTATATAAAAGCTATTCCCACAAATCTAATTCCTCTATCGTATAGTTTTCTTCTCCATTTTGTATACCATTTTTTGCCTTATTATAATCTCTTTGATTTGTCGGAAATTGCGATCCCATCTCATTCGCCTGACTTATTTCGCTCTGAATTTCCTCTGCCCTTTTCATAATATCTTGTTCCGACAACATTTTATCCTTTATAAAATTTAACATAAGACTAATCTTTTTACTAATTCTCAAATACATATCTGCAACTTTTGCATTTCCCTGGGCTTGCTTTTCATAATCTCCAATTTTTTGTATACTCGCCAATATGGTTGCAATAATGGTCAATATCAGGGCAATTATTTCAGCTACTTTACTCCCTTTACCAAACACTAATGTAAGTAAAGTAGTACCCGTAATTGCATTCAAAAATATTTGTGTAAAGGATAATATTTTATAATATCTACGTTTTCTTTCAGCAGCATTGTAGTGTTTTTTCTTTTCATAAATTGCATCTGTTTTAAACTGCTTTAACTGTTTAACTATGTTATCCATTAGTTTACCTTCCTATCATATATTCTTTTTAATTCTATCAAAATTGCTTTACACTCATTCTTAAGACCTGCATTCATTACCTTCATCAAAGTATTACCATGACAATTTCTTATCCTTTTTCCACTTCCGCAAGGACATAACAAATGGCCTCTATATGAAGAATATGCTATAAAATACACAATATCAAAAACTTGCCTCCATTCACTAACCATGAACAATTCCTTTATATATTCCAAATCCCCCATAATACCATGTGATCGCTCTCCAAATGGATATACACCATATTCCTCATAGTAAAGATATGTGTATAAGTATGGTATTATATACATTTCAACAAAACTACTTATATCTATATTCTGTAAAAAATACATCTTTAGTTCCAAATCAGAAGCCAAACACAACTGTCCATCGCTGTACCGATGTGGATATTTTATATCAATCCTATTTGATATCTCTTTTACTACTGGTATTTGTGAAGAATGGTCCTTGAAAACTGTAATTTCCAAATTAAACTTTCCTATCATACGAATATCATTATAAATATGATCTATGTCAAGTTCTCCTGTAAAAATATATTCTTTCTCATGTTCAAAAAATATAAAATCAGGGTACTTTTCTTTCATAGTTATAATATCTCGATTATCAATTTCCATAATCTACCTTCCCCATGGTTTAGGTGTATTCATAATGACATTAGGTACCGCACTAACATAGTTTTCCAATTTTACATTCTTCTTCACATATTCTCTTCCAAAATTATTTTCCAACAATGCCACAAAATCATTATCTTCAAGCTTCATTGAATCTAAGCAATCCTTTTTCATTGCTTTTACCCATTTAAAAAATATTTTCGCCTTTTCCGTATTATCATTCCATGAATCAGCCAAGTTATCATTTGGATTGACAGGATTCATAATACACCACATGCCTTTATGTTTACGAATAATATTTTTATTTATATATTGTCTTGCAAAATCTTCTTCTTGCAATGTTTGATTATAGGAATAAATTTCAAAATCATTGGCAATTGCTTGAAGCAATTCAAACACATTCATTGATGGATTCATACCATATGCAATTTCTGCACAGATTGTAGTAATTATTGCAGAAGTTGGTTTTAAATTTTCTTTTTTGATTCTACAATAATATACATCTCTATGATGTTTTAAAATTTGTATAACACGCTGCAACGATGAACGTTCTAACCCCTCTGGTATTTCTTCAATACTATTATAAATTGTTCTACTCTTCTCAAAAAGAACTTTTTTCCTATTTTCACGATTATAATTCAAAAACGGATTATTTATTGTTTCAAACCAATTCTTATATGCTCTAGAATTACTCGTGCACCAATAATAGTTTTGTCCTTTTTTATCTGTAATCGCAACCGCAAGTTCAGCCTCTTCTCTAGACAATGCCGCATTAATCATTGATTGAACAACATCATCAGCTTCAGCAACACCAGGTACAATATCAATATTAAATCCTATACCATTAACTTCAGCATATTCCAATGTCCAACATTTATCCCACTCTTTATTCTGTAATTTTTCTTTATATACTTCCGATTTACAAAGAGTTTCTTTTATGATATTCTTCACATATTTAGCAGTCGTCTTTTCCTTTAATTCCCCAAGGCAACAAATAAAATCCAAATCATAATCCGCTTCTTTAGATTCTCTATATGGACGAACAACTGTACCTAGGCTAAAAGAACCTTGTGGAAAAATATCACATTCTAACCCTTGTTCCTGCAAATATGTACCAACGGCTTTGTATTTATCCGTTGCGTTTTTATACATAGTTGGTGATATATCCAATCCTTCAATCAATTTTAATATATCCTGTTGTCTTAATTCTGTCTTTCTCATATAAATCCTCCTACTCTATTTGTTCATTAATCTCATCAATCCACCTACTGTCATTACTCTCAAACAGATTTATGAACTTTCCAAAATTACTGCTGCCAGTAACAGAATCGTCCGAATCCAAATCTTTCACTCGTCGGCTCATATCTTTGTAATTCTTCACAGTAACATGTTCCATAACTTTCTGAATCTGGTCTGCTCTTCCTTTGTAATTCTCCACCCCTGTATATTCCTTTATCAATGGAGCATTCACTGGTTTTGCCGGAGATTTCAGATTTTCATCGGTCCAGTGCTTAGATATAATCTGCATCGTACAAGGATTACCAAACACAATCACTTCATTCGCTGCACTATCCACACCATGAAATTCACTAATTTTGCGTTTAATGTCCTCATACTGCTCGTGAGGCTTCTTCTCTGTATCACAAAATACAAGTACAAGTTCATCTGCTCCATTTTGATATCGGTCCTGATACCTCGCTGGGATATTACCATTTCCACCGGCATTGACCAATGAAATATCATATTGCTCATTCCATACTTTTAAATTTTTTAATCGATTTAGATACTCATATTCCTCATTACCTTCACAGATAATACAGATTTTATGGTTATCCAAAAACTTAGGGAGCTTATTTGGCATCGGCATCATCCCCCTTTACACCACTTTTAATACTAAGCAAAGAGTTAATCAATTCAGGATCAGGCAAAGCTCCAAGCGCACCTTTCCGATATTTTTCCATAACATCTGTCGTATCTCGTACGCCCTGCTGTGCTGTAAAATCTGCAAGTGAATATACATACACACCTTCTTCATCCTTATGAACAAACCAAATCTGCTCCTTTCGAAACATTCTCTTGCAATCCATAAGATTTATATCATGTACTGTAAATATCATCTGCGCACTTGTATTTAATTCATTATTAAACATCGCAACAATCGCCCTGGTAAGCTTAAAATGAATACTGCTATCCAACTCATCCACGACTAAAATCCTGCCTTGTTCAAGTGCTTCAATTACATAGCTGGCAATAGCTGCAATCTTCTTTGTTCCTGTGGAGTCAAACATCATACTTGGCACATGGACTCCCTTATAAGTAGAAACCAATCTGATTTGATCCATAATGTTCTCTGGAATATCAAGCACTTTCTCATCTGGCTTTTCGTCACCTTCACCAGTTTTCAGCTGTATCTTATCCATATCCACATATTCAAAATTATCCATATATAAGTCAGCATTTTTTATGAACTCAACAACCTTTTGCTGTAACTGATTCTTATTCTTCATAAGTTCAATCGTGTGCTGCATAGGTATGTTATTCATATTGATGATATCAATTTTTTCTGCAAATCCGACAAGAATCTGCTTCATCTCATTGATATGTTCGAATTTACTTGTATCTACCACATAGCATAGCAAATTATTCTTCGATACAACTGAAATCATATTCTGAACAGATTCATCAATACACTCATATATTTCACTAACAGTATCTTTTTTTAACCAACAAACTTCCTTTTCGTTGTTGTACTGATCTTTAAATATCTCCGAAAATGACTCATATATATATTCTTCTTTTTCTGCGTCGTACTTAAAATCATAAGAAAACTTTCTTCCAGATGCCATAAATGTAACACCTAACTCGCATACATCACTATCAGTAAAAATATTCGGCATCAGTCCATTCTTCTTATTTAAAAGTACATTTCTTATTGCCCTAATGCACTTGATTAGACATGTTTTACCGGCATTGTTTGGTCCATATATTCCTATCGTTTTAAGGACATTAAAATTATTCTCTTTGTGAACATTTGCTCCAAATTTTTTATTTCGCATATCTGCTTTCATTGAAAACGTAATATCATCCTCAAATGCGTAACAGTTTTTTGCTCTTATCTCTATAATCATGGCTCATTCCTCCAAGTCACTTTTTTTCTTTACTTATCATTATTATATCATTAATTATTTTTTATGCAACTTTTTTTCACAAAAAATATAATTCAGCGATTAATTAAATTTAAAATAGCAAAAAGGACAGCCTCCCAGCCGCCCTCTACATCACACATACGCCACCTCCCTCACCACAATCTCCTCCGCACAAGCAATAATATTATTCATCTTCCCTACCCACAGCATCTGATTTTCTGCCTTCAACTGTTCCGTCACACCTTGCTTTACCTTCATCTTTTCCACAATCCTGTCCAGCATCTCATGGCATTCCTCATCAATATCATGCAGATATTCATTCAACTTTCCTTCAAGCAACATCTCCATATAATATCCATGTCTGAACTTCTTCAGATACTCACATCTCATATGTCCAAACTTTCCGATATTATAATTTGTTCCCTCTGGCAACTGTAAATCCGGATAATAAATATCATCCTCGCCCAGCACATAAGTAATTCCATTCTCTACAATAACTTTCTCCAATTTTCCCATAACTTTCATCCACCTTTCTGCGATATTTCCTACACCTTAACATCAATAATAGCCGCTAGCTCTTTTACAACCTTTCACATACACTCTGATTCCAACATATACTGCCTGAACTAATAACAATAAAGCAACAAGATTCAGCTTTACTAAGACCTTTATCCAATCTCCAAAATACACAGCCACAGCTAAATTTATTACTGCTATTCCAATGCTAATCACATCACAACAATTCTCCCGATATACCTTCGTAATTTTCTTTTCCGCAATCACTATCAGTACCCCTACAACACCCGCAACTCCAGCAATTACTATAATAAACAATAACCAATGCGATCATTGAGCTGCTTAATAATCTTATAGCCTTGTGCTCGGCTGACGCCCCAATCATCACCGACTTCTGTAACGTCTACATACATCTTTTTATTCATAGGCTGATTCCCCCTTTCTTCACTTCAATGTCTTATGAAAACATTTGCGATTATTCAATGCGTACATTTTTGTACTTTCGTGATTGTGGTATAATATCTTTTTTGTTTCGTCAAGTACTTTTTTGTACTTTTATTCTATTTGATATTAACTTTTCTGTTCACTTTTTTATTTGTTCATGGTACAATAATGTTATTAAGCAATAAATCACTTATCGTAAAGGAGATTTTTATATGACTCTTGGAGATAAAATAAGAAAATATCGAACACTAAAAGGTCTGACACAGGCACAACTTGGCTCCATGGTCAAATTGACCGGAGACCGCATACGTCAATATGAAAATGATGTAAGAAAACCAAAGGATGGAAAACTGTTTGAGATTGCAGATGCACTGGACATAAATTCCTCTACGCTTGCTGAGCCGGATTTCGATGATCCCACAAGTATAATGCATGTACTTTTTGAATTAGAAGATATCTATGGATTGCATTTTGAAAAAGTTGGTGAGAATTATCAATTAGCCTTTTCAAATGGAGAATATTCGAGTGCTAACTGGATTATTGAGGGACTTTCAGCATGGGTTAAAAAAAGAGACGAATTACAACCGGATATCAATGACTCAAATAGTACCATTGCGGATAAGAAAAACGATTATATCCGTTGGAAGGCAAGATATCCATATAATTTTGCCGAAGAGATTACCAACAATTTTGCATTAGTCCAGAAATTTAATGAAGATGCCTCTTCTCTGCTGCCTTCTAGCAGGCAACCAATCACTCGCTTCTCAGAGTTCTATCGAAGCTTGCTTGCGTTGGAAGATGCTGGGGTCAGGTTCACTATATCCGTAGATAAAATTGTGAGCAGCCGAAGCGCCGCATTTTATATTAAATTAGATTACATTATGAACAGTTCAGATGAAATCAAGAAACTATATATGGAATTCAGACAGTGCTGGTATGATATGAAAGAAATTGGAATTGAAATACACGAAACGCCGGTTCCTGTAAATGGATATATGAATATAGCACTATATTCCGATAACATGCAGCTTATAACATTGTTCCATGCACATATGCATCACTTAGAAGAAAAGAAATCCCATATATATGATGAGGACATATATAAGGCAGAAATTGATGATACGCTTCGAATATTCAATGTTCCTATAAAAGAATACGTTTAATATGCCCTATTACTAATTCAATTACAATACATAGAAGATTAATAAAGCAAATTATCCAAAGGAGAAAACCAATGTCAGAACAAACAATACAAGATGGATTATACTCCATTCCAGTACGACTTGATAAATATATTTGCCGAAGCCTTGGTTCTACAACTATCAAGGATCTTGTTAAATCCAAAGAAATTTCCGGATTAACACTAAAAGAGTGCAATAATATAAAAGCAAACAAACCAGATGTTCTTGTTTTAAATAAAAACAAAGAAATTGTCATTTTTATGGAAATGAAACAGCCCTCTGAATTTAATTCAGAAGAATTAAAAAGAATTGCTAAATATCAAGAACTGCTAGTTGCTAAACAAACAAAAGCCAAAATCTATATAATCTCTGATGGTGATACATTTATTTGGTTCAATCCTCAAACAGAAGAACATATTTTAGATGAAGCTGGCAATCCAGTTTTAAGAAAAATCACCCCAAAAGATCTCACTCAAGAACAAAACAAAGAATTGGCGGAATTTATTGACGATGTATGCTACTGCATTGATGATACAAATAATCAACTTATTCCAAAGGATTATATTGATCCAACTCCACTCGCCAAGAAAACTGCTAAGATTTTACAAAATATGTCCTTATCATCTGCTAAGAATTCGCTTTATACTTTCGTGGAAATGTTTACTTTTAAATTTTTATCAGATATTGGGGTATTAAAAGGAGTTTATTGTTTTGATAATATTTATAATATTTATAAAGAATACTCTGACAAGGATGCATTTAAACAATATTTAACAACAGTTCGAGAACAGTTATTAGTTCTTTTTCCTGTAGCAGAAGACAATACAACCATCATTAATGGTCGATTATTTCATACTCAAGTAGATGAAATGGGAAACCCCATTATTATTGATAGTGCAGCTGATTGTTTCGGAAGGTTATTAAACTGTTTCAAAGAATATGAAGATGAACATGGCAAATTCTTATATATTAACAAAGACTTTAAATCAAAACTCTTTGAAACGTTTATGAAAAATAGCTCTGATAAAGACGGAATGGGACAATTCTTTACACCTTTAAAAGTTGTACAAGAAATGGTCAGAATGGTTGGTATAAGAGAAGGTATGAAGATATGCGATCCTGCATGTGGTGTAGGTAAATTTTTGCTCGAAGCATCCTCTAAAATATCTAATCCATTTTATTTTGAAAATGGTGTATTTAAACATTCAATCGACTTATATGGAATGGAAAAAAGAATGGAAGATAATAATGATGATTTAACTACAATCCTTGCTAAATCAAATTTGCTTATTTTCTATTCTGATTTATTTAAAAACAGCAGCGATGACACAAACAAAATCCAAAAATTATCAAACGAGTTGCTTAGCTCTGTAATAAAGTCAAGTCATTCAACCTTAGGCACATTGGAAAAGCTTGTTCCAGAAACCTATGACTTAATTTTAGCAAACCCACCTTACTATCAAAGTGCAGTAATTACTGAAGCTAGTAAAACAATTAAACTCGAAAATTCCGAAACTAAGGCATATACAACCGGCGGCCGTGGAATAGAGGCATTATTTACCGAATGGATTATTAAATCTTTGAAAAAAGGCGGAGAAGCTAACATTATTCTTCCTGATGGAATCTTTACGAATATTGCTAATGATAAATTAAAAAAACTGATACTTGATTCTTGCTATATAGAGAGTATTATCTCATTACCTGTTGGAACTTTTTTTAATACTCCTAAGAAAACATTTATCCTTACAGTTCATAAAAAAAATGATAATGAACTAAATATTGCCCAACCATATCCAATATTCACTTATTTATGCAGTACAATCGGTGAAACTATGGACAGCTATCGATTCGATATTGAAGGAAATGATCTACGAGATGCTGTTGACTTATATACTCTATACAAAACAAATAAAACACATTCTGTTATTTTAAATGCTGTTAACGAAAATCCTAGGGCAAAATTAATACCTATCAATCATTTTAATAAAGATAATAATTGGGATATTAATCTTTGTTGGAGCAATGAGGAAAAGGAGGCTTTGGGCATTAAGAAAAAAGATAACCTAATGTCTCTTAATGAATTCAATACTTTTGTAGACGAATTAATCGAGGATATAAAGAACTATCAGGAGGCAATAAAATGTCTGGAAGATTAGAGCAGCTTAAGTTTTCTGAAATATGTAAAAATCTTTCAAGAGGTAAGAGCATATATACAAAAACATATTGCAGAAATAACCATGGAGCATATCCAGTCTATTCTGCAACTAACAATGCTCCCCTTGGCAATATAAACACTTATGACTATGACGGAAGATTCCTAACCATTTCAATAAATGGTCTTGCTGGAAAAATAACAATATTTGATGAGAAATTTTCAACAAATGCAGACAGAGTTGTCATGCTTCCAAAAGAGGGAATATCTATTGATTACATACGTCATGTTGCAGAGCCAATTTTGAGGAATTCAGTTAAAGGGAGAAAAGGAGATTTGGGAAAAAACGAATTCACAAAATTAACTCCTACAATGATTCTTAACACTTATATTCCTATTCCTTTGAATGAGGATAATTCATTTAATTATGAACGTCAATGTGAACTAGCCTCTATTTATAACAATATTGAACAACAAAAAAAAATCCTATTAGACAAACTGGAGATGCTATCCAATATATCTGTTCTAATTGATAAAAAGGATGGTGTATCCTTTAAAAAAGTATTGCCTAGTGAACTTTTCATTCCCAAAAACGGGAACAGCAAATATACAAAAGAATACTGCAAAAATCATAAGGGCGATATCCCACTATTTTCAGGAAATACAGATGGTATCTTTGATAAAATAAATTCCTACGATTATGATGGTGAATACTTAACATGGGCTAAAGATGGCTTAGCTGGGTATATGATGATTCATAGTGGTAAATTTGCCCTAACTGGTCATAGAGGTATTTTGATTCCAACTGATATTTGCCAAAATATCGATCTAAAATATATAAAGTATGTTCTAGAACCGCTGTTTAGAGCTCATAAAAAAGGGCGTGAGGGAGATTTAGGAAAAAACGAATATACAACATTAAACTCGGATATGATTAAAAAAATAACTGAAACGATTCCTATTCCCATAAAAGATGACGGTTCCTTTGACATTAAAATGCAGAAAGAACTTGCAAACAGATATGAGCAAATTGACGAAATCAAAACAGAACTTGCACAACATATTATTTCTCTAACAGATATTACTATCAATTAATTAAAAGACTTATTCAGACATAATACATTGAGCAGAATCTAAACTAACCAATCAAAACTGCAAGCATTTTGCGAGCACAGAGAGAGAAAACGGGAAGCCTTGATTTATAAGGCTTCCCGCTGTTTTTAGGTTATTCAAACTCTTGGGCGGAGAGATTTATCTGGCTGTTTTGTGGTACACATTTGTGCGTTTTATTCTTCATATTCATCTTATTTCGCATTTTTGTGTACCTCGTCTAAAATTTTTAGAGCCAAAATGGAGCCACTATTTATTTTGTTCGAACTTAACATTTGCATTTCCTAACATTTGCATTAGTCCATTGACTTTCCTTTGAGTAAAGTCATCTAATACAACTGCCAAAATAACGCTTTGTTCTTCAAATGATTTATTCTTTTGAATCTCATTAAGAATCAACGAGGCTACCTCTGTTTTTTGAGCGAAATTAAGCGACAAAATATGTCTTATTTTAATAATCAAATCTTTGTTCTTTTCAAGTATCTCGCTAAATTTTTCATCACTCATTGATAATGGCGATTCTATCTCTACATAAGGCATCAACGGATTTTGCGCCATCTTAAACAACACAAACGATTTTGTCTTTTCATTTTCAAACAGAATGTCTGTACTTATTTTTTCCCATAAAGTATCATAAAATTTTCCAATATTCCACTTAGATAAATGTGCTTTATTTACTATTGCAACTAATAACTCATCAACATATTTTGAATAAATTGAATCCAATTGTTGCAATTCATTAATTGAAAACTTCTTTTCCAGCGAATAGGTTTCATCTGAGCTTCGAGTTCTGACTTTTTCCATAAAATATTCCAAACTGCTTCCTGGATTTTCTGACTGATTTAAAATGTCAAGTATATAATAACAAAGATCAGTATCATCCCCTGCATAGGTACTTAAAAGCATCTCAATCTTCTCATTCATTGTTTTTTCCTCCGCATATATACTTTTCTAATAATTGAATATACAATCTTTTAGGTAATGTAATAAGTAATGCCATTAATGTAAATACATCACTCCATACATCATTTATCTTCACAATTCCCGTTAGGAAAAGTACTAAAAAAATAGCCATTAATAAAAATATTGCATATAACCATCCCTTGATAACATGAAACTTGTCATAACTAGAAAATTTTCCAATAGAATCTATATACAAATCTAGCACTGATACTAGTACTCCCACATATCCCGCTATTTTAATTATAGGATTATTATCCCCTATCGGTAAAAATCTAATTATTATCAATCCAATTAAAATAACAATTTCAAACAATTCTTTAACTAATTCTACATCATTCTTTTTTTCCATAATTATCTATAAGTAAAAGCATTTAACCTTTTTCATTTCAAGATGTACATTATCATTTCCTTCAAAACTCACTCCTATGTATTGATTGCAAAACAAAAATTCTAAATATCTTTCTATATCATTAACAGTTTCTTTTCCGTTGTCAATCAATTCAATTTGAATATTTCTTTTGGTTATATACAAATAGTACCCTTTTCTTTCACCTTCAAATACATTCCATGCTTTTAACTTATTATATTCTCCTTTCAAATACTCTTTTGTTTTGGTGTGTAAATAGAAATCTGAATAATGCCTAGGTGGGGTAATATTAATTTTCATTTGAATTCCTCCCTTCGTCACTAAGGAATTTTGAAAATTTATACATTATATTCCCTTTATATTGCTCTTGATTATTCTTTACAAATTCTTCTATAACTCTAAAGCTATCTAATACATCATTTGTAACACAATCTTGATTCCATTCATCCACATACACTTTTAACTCACGAAGTTTTTCAGGAGAATATCCGTATTTTTCAGCATTTTCCAATAGTTCTTCTCTTTTTTTCTTGTCCAAATATTGTTTAATGCCATAATCACGTCTTTCGTCAACAATATTACTAATTTGTTCATCTATACCTTGTATCATTTTAAGATATTCGGTTTTCTTGGTTTTCAAATCAGAAATCTTATTGTCATATGTCGTAAACTTATCTATCTTACTGTTAAACACAAGTTTCTTCCTCTCAAAGTATATTCGGAATATCACAAATATATTTTACTATACAGCTATCTCATAGTAATTATATCATATATGTCAAGAAAAATCATATTATTCAACTCTCATACCTAAAAAACTCCCTAGCCATCGTTACTGTTCACAGGCAGGCATTTTCTGAACTGAAAATGCCGTATGATACAGTGGTGGTAGCAGATTTTGCCGATTTGGAATGCGAAGCATCGGCAAAATCCGTTACTGGAACGAGGTACGAGTGAACAGTAACTAGCCATCATCTCCCAAAACCGACATTTGCCGGAATTGGCGTTTCTTATATTAGGGACTTATTTTACAGCCCCATTATCCTTTTTCAGCTTCATAATCTCATTTTGCCACTGGATGACATCCGAGGTTCGTATATCATCCAGTTTTCTTTTTCCGAAATAAGGCAGAATCTTTGTCTCAATAATGTGCTTCTTTGTCAGGAACGCATTGCATTTTATTCTCGGCTCCAAATCCGTCAAATAAATATCCACAAAGCTTTGAAAGCTCATACTGATACTCTGATTCTCTTTCAGCTTGAAGTTCCGCTCCCATTCAAGGGCTTCGCTTTTCTTCGCAAAGCCCCTCTTGGTTTTCTGTTTCCTTGCTCCAGTCAAATCCTTATAATAGGTTCTCATCTCCCACATTCCAGTCTTATTATTCTTAATAACCGCCATCTATCCCACCTCCTTATCCGTAGATAGCCCGTAGATTCGTTTCATAAAATACTGCGTACTTACACGCCCTTTTATTGTCACGAATCCATCAGCCTCAAGTTCTGCATTCAGCCGCCGTATCAGCTTATATGCATAGGATAGTGATACGTCTAGCATTTCCATGACATCCTGCGCTGTTAAAAATCGTTTGTTCTCCATAAGCAAATGTCTCCTCTCTTTCGTTTTATTATTCAGTTCATTTCTGAACGGTTTTGATGTGTTTTATATTTACATTTCACTTTTGTACTGTTGATGTTATAATCTATGTAAATGCATGATTTGTACCTCGTGTTTTCGTGCATGCTACAACACGCATTACACTTATAAGGAGCAGTTAAATGGGCGAAAAATTCACCAGCCGAGTAGGCTTTTTGATTAGGAATTTTAGAATTGCAGCGGAAATGACACAAAGGGAATTGGCAGATAAGTGCGGACTAAACGAATCCACAATTCGAAATTACGAGCTCGGAAACCGATATCCGGACGAAGCAACTTTACTCAATATCGCCAACAATCTAGGTGTCAGTTTCTATGCATTATCAGATCCGGATGTTGCCAATATCTTCAGTGCACTCCATGTTCTGTTTGACATCGAATGGGCATACGGACTACGCCCTACAATGAAAGACGGAGAAATATGCTTCAAATTTGAAGAACGGCTTCCAAGTGCCGGTCCCCGCCCGCAGGAAGACCTCGATAACTTCAAGAAGATGGTTGAGTATTGGGCTCGCCTGCGAGACAAGCTGGAGAATGGCGAAATAACCGAAACGGATTATTATCTTAAAGAGATAAAGTTTCCGATGAATCCGATAGTTTCGGATAAAGAATATACTGTTTCGTTGAATCTTGATAATGACGACCAACTACTGGTTCAGAACATGAATGAGGATGAAAAGGCAGCAGAAACTGCTGAGTTGTTAAAAGACTTGTTTCCGGATTTCTCATATGTGAAGAGAAAGAGGAAATCAAAGAAGGAGTAAAAGGAGTGTTGCTTTATGAACTTATTTTGTCTAAACGGATATAATGGTGAAAAAATCAGTCTTGAACTCAATGAAATTATTGGATTTCCTAATTACACGATCATCGAGGGTGGCTATGACATCACATGCACATTAATTGTCGACTCTAGCTGATACCATATCAAGCATGACCGATTATTCTCCGCCACCGATGCCCTTTATAGTTTTTCTAAGGAACTAAACACTTGTTATACAGAGCTTTTGGGTTCAGCAGAATATCATTTATTGTATGAAAATGATTTGACCTTTAAAGTTGAAATGACAAGCTGGGGACACGCCATTGTGACAGGATGATTCCAAGAACGTCCTGACAAACAGAATATATTACACTTCGAATTTGATACTGTTCAATCTTGCCTATTGAGTGTTATTCAAGATATTGAAAGTTTAAAAGTAAAGTATGGTGGTATGGAAGGATTACACAAAAATTAAAGGAGATTGAGATGAAGCATTACAAAAGCATAGACGAAGCTATCGAAGATTTTTATCATAACAATTGTATAAATCCAGAAAGATATTTATCTTTAGAAAAAGACGCATATTCAAATGATAAAGAACATGATTCCTACATCGGTTCAGATATTTTTTCTTCACAGGTAAATGAATGGTTACAATCTTTCCCTTATGAAGACATAAACATATTTTTAAATTTATTGGGGCACTACACATATCTCACTCGTCGTGAATACTCACATAGAATATCAATCTTATCAGAAGAAATTTCTAAAAAGCTTCATGATATGGGCATTTCTTTTAAAGATACTGTTTTTATAACCATTCCATCCCCTCAAGGAATAAAAAGCGGGGGAGACGAAATTCGTTCTTACTTAAATACCGTAAATATATGCAGGGGAATTAACAACAATCAAATCGTGTGTTCTGAAGAACTTATATCTTCTAAAATTTTTAAAGACAAACAAGCGGTAATATTTATAGATGATTTGATAGGTAGTGGAAAAACTATTCTTGCTTCCATTAATAGTATTCTTGACTATTTCAGAAAAAATAGTATTAATACTTCCCAGTTCCAGTTATTTTTTGCTGGAATCTATGTAAACAAAAGTGCTAGTTCCAATATCACTAAATACTTTAAAAAATTGAATATTCAGGTTAAGCCTATCTATATGGAACTACCCCAAAAACTACTAAAAGGAGATGTTATTTTTGATTCTAAAGAATATAAACATGTAATTGAGGTCATAAAAAAATATGAAAAATTAATCGATTCTTATCAAGCAAAAACATCTACGAAAACTTATGATATGGGCTTTGACAAATGCAAATTAACAATAAGTTTTTATTACAATACACCTAATAATACGCTATGCAACTTTTGGGAATACTCCGATATACATACTCCTTTATTCGAACGGCGTTCACAAGTTAGGCCCTCCATTAACAATCTTAAAACAAGAAAAAGCAATAATGAAATAAATGCATATTTGCAGAAAGCTGTTAAAAATGAAACCCTATGAAGAAATAGTATTAAGCTATATAAATAAATATCACGAAATCAATTTGGAACAGTTGCAATATGAAATTGGGTTAAATATTTCTTTAATTTCAGACATATTACGAAACCTATATGAGAAAGAATATTATAAGATAGACAATGAAAAATTATATTTAACCGAAAAGGCAACCAATAGTATAACTGAATTATGGAATGATTGGAGTTTTTCAAATAAGGATTTATTTTCTCCAAAAACAATTAGATTTAATTGGGATTTCTTGTATATTCCAAAAGAATTTGATAATATATAAATAGGGATAACTAGATTGAGGTGCATTCGCCTCCTTGCAAAACGTAACTAACTCTTTAATTTACAAAGCCACTTTGCGCAAAAAGCATACGCAAAGTGGCTTGCAAATCAAAGATTTGCAAGTTCTCATTTCAAGTAGTTGTCCCTTTCTAATGTGAGGCTGACATGGAAAATAATTATATCAACAGATTAAAAATTAATATGTTCGAACAGGGTTACAGTACTTCGTACATTGATAGATGCTGTTCTTATGCTACTTCATTAATCTCCCAAAATTTACCTGTAATATTTGACAAGAAACACCTTAATCAAATATTAATGCTCGATACCCTAAAACTTGATTGTTACCATGAATTCGAGATCTATACCAAGGGTAAATCAAGAATGATTTTGGCTCCTAGTAAACCATTAAACTGCGTCAGCGTTGGATTTTAGATGAAATACTAAATAAGCTCCCCACTAATCAATGTTGTCATGGTTTTGTTCAACAACGTTCCATAAAAACAAACGCCGAGATGCATGTTAACAAAACCCAAGTACTGTGTATGGATATCCATAATTTTTTCCCCTCAATTAATATTAACCAAGTATTTGAAGCCTTTCATTGCGTCGGATACACATCTGATGTTGCTCAAGCATTAGCTCAATTATGCACACATAACGCTATACTCCCGCAAGGAGCTCCTACCAGTCCCACTCTTGCAAATATCATTTTCAGCCCAATTGACCAGCAAATTTTGAACGCAATATCAACCAAAGAAATTACATACACCCGGTATGCCGATGACTTAATTTTTTCTTCTTCACATGAACTTGACTTCCTTATTCCATTGGTATCCGAAATTATTAGCACCAATGGATTTGAAATAAACAGCAATAAAACACATTTAATGAAAAATCCATACCGCAAAATGATTACTGGACTGATTGTAACTGACACTGTCAAAATCCCCAAATATTACAAACGAAAGTTCAATCAAGAATTGTTTTATTGTGAAAAATATGGTGTTGCATCTCACCTAAAAAATTGCAAAACACATAAAAAAGTGAACTTCAAAGAATACATGTATGGAAAAGCATACTATATAAAAATGATTGAACCTGATTTGGGAGAAAAATATCTCCAACGTTTAGATGCAATCAGTTGGTAAATAATTTCCAAAATTATTGTCATTTGATTGTCACGCAACAAAAAACGAGCCAAGAAACGCCGTAAATTCGGCATTTCTTGGCTCATGTACATTATTCAAACTCGCAAAGTTTGGTTTGATGTAGGTTATTTTAATGCGGTTATCTATACTGTTTTGTATTGATAATCTATACTTTTTCCACACGTTATTTTTCGTTTCACATATTTTTAGTACCAATCCAGTACCATTGCATTTTTTCATTATTGTGTGTAGTTCAGGTGGCTTGCAGGTTTCTTTTACTACTCACAGAATAATTTTCTGTTGGTTTGCTTGTCCACCTATGGAAATTATAATCTACATCCAATATTTCTGCAAGAAAAAGTTTTGTGGTACTAATCGTTAGTACCACGATTGTTTTCTATGTACTGAGCAATATCAATTACCTTTGCAGGCTTTCTCTTAGCAGCAATCCCTAGTCGTTCCATGTCTAATTTAAAAAGTTCACTCGGATATCCATACGCATCAAATCCCTCTGGCTGGCAGATATCTCTGTTCAGATACTCACTAAATTCCCATTGATACTTTGCTTCTTTCTCCAGCTTCTTACCAAAATACTGTGCATCCATTACCATTCTGTTAATGCCACCAACCGATTTCCTACCATGAGTTTTTGTTACAGTTGTATCGCCTGACATTTTAAAATACTGCCCTATCTGTTCCTCGGAATATCCCATTTCATGCATCACGCCATGAATCACACTGCGGATATACATTGTATAGTAATTCCAGTTTCTTGGTTCAATATCTGTCATTGCTATTGTATAACGATTACTGGCATTTACAATAAACAAGACATTTCTTCCTTTTATTTTCGTCAAATGTGTGTCCCAGCAGAACACAAGTGAAGCACCTTTGCTTTCTTCAATCTTTGTTGTTTTTAGTCGATCTTGAACTGCTTTTGTTGCACCAATCTCCATATGTATCACCTGCTCATCTCAAGTATTCTTTTTACTTCATTCTGTAATTCATCACTAAAGTCTGATAAATCATTATATGTAATTACTTTCAGTCTAATAAGACGAACAATATCCCATATTACCTCTGATTTTTTCAGTTCCATGACAACTCCCGGATGACGTTTATCTTCTTTTATCCGTTTTTCAAGTTCCCAGAATTTCTCTGATGCAGGCTTTTTATCATCATTCAGAAAATTTGCATACTCTTTAACAAGACCTTCCATTTAATTTTCCTGCCAGCCTGATAATCTTTCTCGAAATAGCTTCCAATCTTTTTTACTTATGTCCATGATTTTGAACCTCCTCAGTCTCATGTTAGTCTCAACAAACGATTTCAAAAATGAGACTGTCTTGAGACTACAACTTTATAATTTACCTGCAAATCCCGGTTTTATCGCATTTTGCTATATCATAGAGTCTCACTCAGTCTCAAATCTAGTGAGACTTCGTTGAGACTAACTTCGGAATATTCTTGAGTAAAAGTTTGGGTGTCACATTGAGTGCCATATTTACTGTCATTCACTTACTTAATTTTCCATTTACCACCATTATCTGGACCTTTTCGTTCTATGATACCTTTATCCTTTAATTCTGATATATATCTAGCAATTGTTCTATCTGTGACATCTAAGGCTATTCTTAATTCATCAATAGAAATATTCGGATTTTCGGAAATCATTTTTAGGATCTCACATGCTTTAGTAAGCTTCTTCTTAGAATACTCTGGCATTAACTGCTTCATTTTTTCTTCCGAAATTTCTATGACATTTTCTATGACATTTTCTATGACATTTTCATTCACCTGTGTTGCATAATTAGTGCCATAATTCAGATTATACAAAGTCAATGTAAAATCATCATTATCTGCATCAAAGACTGGCATCTTGGTCTCATCAAATTCTACTTGTCCCTCATAATCTGCCAATATCTTCTTAAATCCACTACCTCTACGCTCCATATATTTTAAACGGCTGAATATATCAGCTAATATCGGATTTCTTCGCTTTGACGGAATTTTCAATAGATTTTTCCCCTCAAGAGATATTCCACTTACCATTCCACCCGGTGAATATATTTCGATCCTATCATCAAACATATCTATGTGAACTTCACTACCTATCTCCATATAGTTTCTATGAATCAATGCATTTACTACACCTTCAAGCACTGCCCGATCCGGATAATCCGGCATTTCAATTCTTCCGTCCCCAACCTTACGCCATGCCTTCTTAGAGTTATTTCTTACGAAATCTGTTCCATCTTGTAATAATGTGACAAGACTGCCAGTATATTCCTTATCAT
>ENA-OPCA01001188-OPCA01001188.1-human-gut-metagenome-genome-assembly--contig:-NODE-1188-length-21129-cov-3.620670_pt1 | contig 21129 bp, 22 predicted proteins | sample MGYA00241076_ERZ501468 | MGnify/ENA primary metagenome ERZ501468 (study PRJEB25962, sample SAMEA2042633) | human gut metagenome | biome: human gut; feature: human-associated habitat; material: faeces... | reverse complement strand
TGTTCGTTACGAGCCTACGCAACCCTTCCTTGAAGCGCCTGGGCTACGACTACGAAACATTGCATGCCCGCTACCCGCGCCTGGTATACGGCCAGATGCGCGGCTACGGAGAACGCGGCGCCATGAAGGACGCCAAGGGCTTTGACGCCACCTGCTATTCCGCCCGTGGCGGCCTGCTCATGTCCATTCCGCAGGCTGGCGAGCACTTCCAGCCGGGCAACATGCCCGCCGCATTCGGCGACTTCAATTCCTGCATCGCCCTGGGCTTGGGCATCATGAGCGCCGTTTGGCGTGCTCAGCGCACCGGCGTGGGCGATCACGTTACCGTAAACCTGCACCACATGGCGCTGTGGGGCATGCAGGTACCTGTTGTTTCCGCCCCGTTCGGCGTGCCCTTCCCGAAGAGCCGCAAGGCCGTGCCCTGCCCCACCAACAATTCGTACATGACCGCCGACGGCGTATGGTTCCTTATCTGCTATGGCACCTACGATTCCTGGTATCCGTTCGTTGCACGCCTGATTGGCTTGGAAGAATACGCCGATGACCCGCGCTTCACGAATTGCGCAACCATCAACGCCAACGGCGACAACGCAACCGTGGTGAACATGATGGCCGAAGCCTTCGCCAAGCACGACTGGGCATACTGGAAGGAAGTCTTCGACGCCAACGATGTTCCCTACGCAGTATGCAACACCATGGATGACGTTCTTGAAGACGACGAAGCTTACGTCAACGACATGCTCCGCCCGATTCACTACGACAGCATCGGCGACCATTCCATCACCACGGTTCCCATCCGCATGAAGAGCCAGGGCGACCCGGTTATCAGCCGCGCGAAACCCGTCGGCTACGACACGCGCGCGGTTATGGAAGACCTGGGCTACAGCGAAGCAGAAGTGGATGCCCTGGTGGAAGCGGGCAACGTGCGTTGCTACGACGAAGAGGCACCAGCGAAACTCGACGACCTTTCGTTCGGTCCTACGCAAGACTAGCGGTTCAGCCCACCTTCGGAGCCGACCCCTTTCCATTTCAAGCAAAGCCCTTCGTCGCAAAACGCGGCTAAGGGCTTTGCTTGTTTAATTCGGACGGAACCAAGCAGCCACCCGAGGGGATGGCTGGGCAGCAACTCCGGAAAAGCGCCTAAGCCTGGGTGAAGAGCCAAGGCCGCGGGCGCTTTTCTTTTGAGGCCCCGACCGTAGCTGGTTTGGCGATTACCGAAAAAGATGGTTCCAACTCCAGACCGAGCCCAAAGCGGAACCATAAGGCAAAGATAGTACACCGGACAGCTATGCCAGCATCAGCAGCTTGGGTTTCGGGTCTACGCCAGATTCCCCGCAAGCGTCAATGTAGTCGTCAACTGCATTGCGAAATGCAGTTTCAACCTCATCAGCTCTTTTCGCTTCATATGAAGCGAATCCATCGATTTCGTCGATCGTGCCGTAGATGACCTTGCCTTCAATGTCATACCTAGGGGTTGACGTGAACCCTTTGTAGGCAAGTTTCTCGTACATGCCAATGCGCCTTCCTAATAGCCTTGGAGTTCCCGCAAGGACGCACTTGATGAGTTCCCTCTTACCGCCATGCGGCAGATGCCACAGGATCAATGCAGTGCCGAACATGATGCATTTTACGCTTAATCGTAAGGCTCCAGCAGGCAGCGAAAAGCCTCGTGGAAACAAGCCAAAAAGCACGAAACGCAATGCAAGTCAAAAATAGCGTTTCGAGAACCAAGGCAATAATCGAATTTTCATCTTAAAAAACCATCCGCTTCTCTTTTGAGAATAGCCAACCGTCCCAGAAATAAGAATGGAAACCGTTCTTGCAATTTAAGCAAGAACGGTTTCCAGAAGGAGAGAGGGGGCAACTATTTCCTCAAACAATCGAGCCCTTTCCAAATAAACTCAGTGCGCCTATCGCGTTAATCACCTTGATTCCATTGCCTCGTTAAGCCCCTGAAGCCTGGTCTCAAACTGAGCCTCGGAAAACACTCGGGGGTCGGCTTGATCGGCATCAAACATGGTGTAGGGGATATCGTGCCGACTCGCAAGCTGACGCTCCATTTCAAACATTATGCCAACCCAAGGTTTGCAGCTCCTCATGACGTTGCAGAGAATCCCATCACATTTATAGCGATCGATCAATGAGCTTCGGTAGTCTCGCCCAATTTGCAGGCCCGTAGCGTTATTGGTGCTCGAATACGATTCGCATAATTGATACAGATCTTCAAATGTGGTTCCGTAATTACCCGTATACGGAGTCCCAACCATGTTGATTCCCTTTTCAGCTAGCGATTCGGAATTCTGACGAAGATAAGGCCAGCAGCACAAGCCGTCCCAGAAAACCCGTTTATTTTCAACCCCTGAAAAGGTTGTGGTGGAATCTCGAACACGTTCTTCCAGCTCAGAGACAAACATTTCCAAAACTTCAGTCGTTTCCTTTTTGCCTCGGGCAATGATCATAAGCGCCATAAAGTTATACTCGTCGAATGCGCTTGCAGGAGAGGGAACTGTCTCGCCTATCAAATCCATAGCTTTCTGGAAAAGCATGCCGTTTTTGCTTGATATTTCAAGCACCTCTTGGAATTTGTTGTAGTCGAATTGTTTTCCGGTCACCTTTTCGAGCTGATTGACAATACCCTGCAATTGGCTCTTTATATACTCAATTTTTTCTGGTTCAAATTCCGCTTGCGTGGCATAAGGAACATCCAGCATGATCATTGGAATGTCATATTTCAAAGCAAGATTTTCATACCATTTATTCACTGTCGAGCAGATATTGTTCGATACGCACAGAAAATCGGGAGCCGGGATATCAAGCCCGTGCCCAAAATCTGACTCACGTTCATCAAACCCAAGGCTAATGCGCGCATAAGAGCACAGATCGTCCGAATACCCCATACTTTCGGCCTTTTCGCAGAATTGAATCGCTCCTTTTTTTGCAGCTACAGCCGCAGCATGGTTTTCTGGGTAAACAATTTTCAAGTCCATAACCTCAAATAGCTCTTTTGCAAAATTCGAAGTAGAATACCCAATAGGTTCGTGGGCCAGCTTGGCTGCACGAATATCTGAGTAGATGTCACCAACATATTCCCTCATCAGATCCCGCGCGCGACTTCTGCAGTTAATCGATTGCACCATTTCTTTTCCCCCTTAAACGATTCCATAAAGCAAAGGTTAGAAGTTCTTTCTCAACTGAAGCATTTCAGAAAAAGCTTGTACCCTTGTAGCTATTTGCTCGCTTATTCCTAGCTGAGACTCAACCTCTAGAACGAGCAAGGGCGTATCAGACTCCATTAACTGCTTCTTAAGAATTGGCACATCGAATTCTTCCGCTTCGCAAAACTTCACAATGCAAGCAATAACGCCATCAGCACCTCGGCTCTTTGCCAAGTTCGACAATAAAATCCCACGTTTCTTTTGAGGGTCCAAAGCGATGGAGGCACCTTCTACCCTCTCCCAGATCTCCGCCAGAGAATCGTAAGGGTCGATACGACCAGGAACATCCGCTTCGTAACGAACCGACTCAGCGACAGTCAGATCCCCCACCACCGACATATTGTTCTTTTCCAGCTCGAGAAGGAAAGAGGGCGAATCGGCCATAATCCCAGTCAGCACAACACTTGTCCCCGATGGCGTACATTCTGGCATTTTAAGCAACTCATCGTTTAGCTTTCGAACCATAGACAAGTGCTCCTCCACAGGCATAACCCTTGCAGCCGAAAACACATACCGGCGATTAAGGGGGGTTATTATATCCGTGTGCCTTGAGGACAGCATGGAAAAATCCCTCATCGCCGCCCTATGGGCGTTATAGGTAACGATGCTCTCCCTGAGCGCTCTCTCAGTGATCTTTTCCCCTGTTATCGCTTCAAGCCTTGAAGCGATCCTCTTCAGCTGGCTTTTGTTATAAAGATGAGCCTCCTTTGTATCTCGAACAACAGGCTGCACATAATCGATTACGTTTGCCGTTGGGCACGCAAACTTCCAATTCTCTTCAAGATTGCGTAGACCATCGCAAGTCGTCGGGACTACAACAGCAGACAGCTCGTCATACCTTCCACCAAGAGCGCCATTCATCAATGAAAACAATAAGGAGCAGTAGAAAGCTGGATAGTAACTGCTTGCCGATCCCGAAACGCCTTCATCTTCCCACAGCTCCATAGGCTGCATCCCGGCAGCATGAATCAATTCAAGCGGCACAAAATACGGGACACAGCCAACAACCTTCTTCCCCTTTTCTCTTGCCAGCCTCACTTGCCCGTCAAAATCCGACGACTTATCCTTAAAGACGGCAATCAAATCAATAATCGTTTCCATTCGGATCCTCCTAGGTTTATTAACTAACCTTTTCGAACTCGAATAACAGCTGTTGATTTGGAATTACTCGCTAGTTGCAAAATCAAGAGCATATAGCGCTGCACCTAGCGCGCCACACATCTGGCTTTTTCCAGATACTGCGATAGAGGCACCAAGCTCTCTTTCAAGAGCGCTGACAACACCTTTGTTCAGAGCAACACCGCCACTCATGGCAACGGGTGACTCGATTGGACCAAGGCGCTTTACTAATCCGGCTGCCCTCTTGGCAACGGACTTATGAATTCCGGCAACGATGTCGGGTATTTCCTCTCCCATCGACAAATGAGAAATAACTTCAGATTCCGCGAATACCGTGCATGTCGAACTAATCTCTACGGGGTGGACCGATTGTGCATCTAGCTCTCCCAAGCTAGATACATCGCTCTCAAGCACTCCAGCCATCACGTCAAGAAATCGTCCAGTACCAGCAGCGCATTTCTCATTCATAATGAAATTGTCAAGCGTCCCGTTTTCTTTTAGTCGCAACGCTTTCGCATCTTGACCACCAATATCAATAACTGTTCGAGTTCCAGGCATCAGGTAATTAACCCCACGAGCGTGACAACTTATCTCACTTATCTGCTTATTTGCAAATTGGAAGCGCTGCCTGCCGTATCCTGTCGCAACGCTAAAAGCCACATCGTCCCAACTTAATTTATTGTTATCGAATAAATCGTCCATTACTCTTTGAGCTCCACTCGTTCCTGTTCCGAGTGCGCATACCGAGCAATACAGAAGGTCCTTATTCTCATTGAGTATTACGGCCTTCGTCGCAGTTGAGCCAATATCTATCCCCAATACGTACACGACAACGCTTCCTTTTCCAATCGTAGGATTAATTGATAGCGAATTACGATTCGGCTTTTGCAAGCGCAGAGATTAAGGTGTCACTCAGACCATTCGTCTGCGAAGAAATATCCGAATAGAGCTTCTGAACGCCCTCAAGCTTCAGTACTTCATCAAAGAAGGATTGATCATATTCGATTACCTCCACACCTGCATTTACCATGGCTTGCTCGTTGTCAGAATCGAGAGAGTCAAGTTGACCGCGCAAATCTGCTCGAACCTCATCAAGGGACTCTTCAATTGCCTTCTGATATGCAGGATCGAGGGAATCCCACTTATCCTTGTTCATGCTGATTCCATAGGTATAGAGAATGTGGTTAGTCTTGCATAGATACTTCTGAACCTCCTGCAAGCTCGCACCAACCGTGGTGTCGTTTGCATTCTCTTGACCATCTACCGTACCGTTTTGAAGAGCGAAATATACCTCGCTAAACGCAAGCGGAGTTGGCTCGGCGCCAAGCGCCTGCCAGAAGGCCATATGATTCGAGTTCTCCATCGTCCTAATCTGGAAACCCTTGAAATCAGACAAAGAGTTCAGCGCCTTGTTGGAAGTGGTTTCACGGAAGGTGGCATTCTGGAGAAAGCCCAGATTCTGATACCCCGCTGCATTGTATGCTTTTTGGAGATCATCGGTGAATTCGTTTTCTCCATTGAGAACGCTCTCGATGTCATCCGGTTCCGCTGTCGCAAACAGCATAGGCAGATCAAATACAGCCAGCTCAGGAACGAATGAAACCATGGGAGCGGGCTGAACTGTGACCATGTCGATATCGCCACTTTGCTCCTGCCTCAAAAGATCCACGTCACCACCAAGCTCGCTATTCCCGTGATAGTCGACAGTGATCTTGCCGCTTGTTTTCTCGTTTACCTTAGCGGCAAACTGGTCAGATAACAAATTTCCGCTCGACCCAGGGCTTGCGCAATCGGCAAGAATCAGCGTCACTGGCTCTAGGCCCTCATACTCCGTACCCGCTGCTGAATCTGATGAAGACGATTTTTCGGACCCCCCAGAGCAGCCCGTCAAGCACACCATAGCCAACGCCAAAACAACCAGAGCAGCAATAACGCTGACGAATAGTCTATGCTGCCTTAGCTTTCCTTCCTGTTGTCTTCCTAGCATTTTTTTCTCCCTTCCTTTTCCTTCCCGGCTAACCATATAAGTCAGCTAGAAAACCTCATCCCAAGAACCATGTAGAGAACCAGGGAATATAAACGATCATCACCAAAGCAACCAGGAACGCAAGAATAAAGGGGATTGCCTTGGCTGCAATTTCCATAGGTCGCTCTTGAGCGATATTCGACACAACAAATAGATTCAATCCAAACGGAGGAGTAGCCAGACCAATAGCCAGGCAGCATACAAGGATTACGCCAAAATGGACGGGATCTAATCCCATAGCCTGCATAGCAGGCAGCAGAATTGGAGTAAGGATGATGATTGCAGGCCCCGTATCCATCACCATGCCCAGAATCAAGAACAGAACTGCGCAAACGGTAACTGCCACCCAAACGTTATCGAACGTGCCTGTGATGAAAGCGGTAATCGCCGAAGAAGCCCCTGTAAGACTCAAGACACGGCCAAACGCTACAGCAAAAGCCAAAACAAATGCCAATCCGCCGTACGTACGAACAGACGAAACAAGAATGGAGACAATATCAGACGGTTTAATCGTACGATAAATAAAGAACGCAACAATCAAGGCGTAAAACACGCTAATGCAAGCTGCCTCCGTAGGAGTGGTGAAGCCGGCGTATATTCCGCCAAGAACAATGACTGGGCACAACAATGCAGGCAGACTGTCAATGAACAAATGGAAAAAACCTTGCCCCCGAAGCTCGTCCATTGCGCTAGCAATCAGCTTCTCATCTTCGCCTTTCCGCGAGCAGTGAACAACGCAGTAGACCATCAAGCAGACACCGATTAATATGCCGGGTAAAATTCCCCCCAAGAACAATGATCCAGTCGATACACCCGTAGCGAGAGAATAAAGGATGAATGGGATGGAGGGCGGGATAATCACTCCTAAACCGCCTGCAACAACGATTATTGCAGCACTCCATTTTCGTTCATACCCCAAACTTACTAGAAATGGAACACACATTGCCCCAACAGCAGCGGCAGTTGCGGGTCCCGATCCCGAAATAGCTCCATAGAACAAACAGGTGATGATTACCGCACACGGAATACCCCCTGGAAAACGGCCGACGAAATAAGCAAAAAAACTAAACAGTTTTTTTGAAATTCCACCTTCGGCCATAATGATGCCGCCAAAGATAAACAGCGGAACAGCTAAAATCGGGGTTGAATTTGCGCCAGAAAAAGCATTATTAATTAGCTGAGTAATACTACCCCCTGTCCCGGTAAACACAATCGGGGATAAGGCGCCCGCCACCATTGCTATCCCAATTGGCACGGCAAGAGCAATAGCGGCTAGAAAAACAGCAAATACAAGTACCGCAGGCATTATTTATCGCCTCCTTTTCTTCTTGGGAGGATGTCCTCTTTATAAATGTCTGAATAGTCGACATAAACGATGTTTTCGATGTTTTCTTTCTCGGCAGAAAGCTCTTGTTCGACCTGCTCCTCGAGAGAGTTTCTTGGGGGCACGTTGATCGATTTGATATGAATTATCGCCATTTGCAGGCTTCTTAACGCTCCAAGCGAAAAACCCGCAACAACGAAAACGTACATGATCCACATGGGCAAAAGCATCGCAGGCGACACTTCGCCATTCCTATAAACACCCTCAAAAACATCGATAGAAAAATATGTCAAAACAGCCAATACGGCACACGTAAAAACATCAATCAAAATATTGATGACGTTTTCAATTTTCCAGGGCAATAACTCGATTAAAGCCGTTACCCGCAATGCAGTTACCGTCCGAATCGTATATGGCAAGGAAACGAAAACCGTAGCAATTCAAAGGAATCGACACAGTTCCTCAGCCCAAGTCAACGAGGGCATAAACGATACATTTCGGGCGACAACTTGCACCAATTCGACACATGAAATAGCCACCAAAAAGAAGATCAGAATAGATTCTTCAAAATGAAGATCCAACCACTTCATCGCAGAAATAGCACTCGATTTCTTTTTAGGCGAGTTTTTGTTGTTCATCCCACTTCAGTCCTCCCTTGAGCCCCAATTCCATTGGGGCTCACGCATATCCGCTAGAAACCCTTCCTCATAACGCCAAACCAGCCTCCCTTCCATCCCTAATCGCATCTACGATCATTTCATTTCCTTCACCTTTGGCCGATCCCGCTACATGAACCTCAATCCCCTCAGAACGTATTTCGTTATAGAGGGTGAGGTTTTCCGACATTGCAGGCAGAACCACAACAGTGTCACACGGCAGCTTTTCTTCTCGCCCTTCGGACTCAACAATGAAATCCTTGCCCTTGACCCCAAGCAATGTCGAGTTAGCTAGTATCGGCACATTGTTGTTCTTGAACCACGGAATCAATCTGTTCTTGAATCTAGGAGGCATTTGCTCCGCTATTTCCCCATCATCGGAAACAATAGCAACTGTTTTTTTTCTTTTCTTAAACCACAACGCCCCTTGGAGCCCCGCTACGCCGGATCCGATAACGACAACTTTTTTGCCTATTCCAGGGGTTATTAACCTTGTCGCAAAATCAACGAATGAACTTCCAAGCACCTTCAGAGGTAGCTTTGCTTGAGATTGAAGCATGTTGACATCCGTGCAATTCGCCTTGTTTGCACCGTCAATCGCTTCTATCCTGTACAAACCGCCGCAAGCAACAATTACAGCATCCGGAGATTCGGCGCGAATCAGATCGATGTCCACAACAGTGTTTGTTTTTACCCTTATCGGCAACGCATTAACCGTGTTAACCAAGTATTTCAACGCCAATTCAACATTGTCCAGATAGGTACCTTTTATCATTGAGGCTAAGGGCAAATGCCCGCCGAGCTTGCCCTCGCTCTCGTACAACGTCACATCATGGCCGCAACTTGCTGCGGTAATGGCAGACTCCATTCCGGCAGGGCCGCCACCAATAACGATTACCTTTTTGCTATTGGCAGCTTTCTTGATCTCCAAGTCGTACCGTCCGAGAGCAGGATTCATCCTGCAAACACGAGGACCCATCGAAGAGATCTTTCCTCCGCCCTCGCATGTTCCACACCTGTTGCAATGACGAATGCATTCCGGCTTGCCTTCGATCAACTTTCTCGGCATGTCCGGATCGGCCCAAAGAGCCCTATTGAAACCAGCAATATCCGCTTTCCCCTGTTCAAGAACTTCTTCAGCAATGTTCTCGTCTAGCCGGCCAACGCATATTACTGGAATAGACACACTCTTTTTTATTGCAGCTGCAGCTGGTATTAGCGTCCCTTGAGCCTCAAAGTCATTGATGTATGGCCTCATAAAATCATCGGGCTCGGGATATGGGAAGTAATCCACGGGAAGATAGAGCATAGGCGACTCAATCTTCCCATACCCTTCCCCGGTAACCGATATATAATCGGCGCCCTCTTTCTCAAAGAGCCGGGCTATTTCGCAAGCTTCAGGTATGGTCATCGCGCGCGCGTTTCCGAATTCGATCCCGTTAAACCGGACGCCCATGATAAAACTCGATGCCGTGGAGCTCCTGATCTCACGCATTATTTCCCTCACGAGACGAGTGCGATTATCGAGAGACCCAATCCCATATTCATCTGTTCGCTTATTCCAAACACGAGAAAGGAAACTTGCCATAAAATACCCGTGTGCAGCGTGCACCTCAACGCCATCAAATCCAGCCTTTTCCAATCTCTCGACTGCGGCGATATAGTGCTGCTTCATTGTCTCAATCTCATCAAGGGTTAAGGCTCGGGGTTTAGGATCATTAAGGGGCATTTCTTCATCGGTCAGAGCCGAAGGCCCAACGGGATCAGTGAAATCCGCAGGCCCAGCATGATGAAGCTGCCCAATAATCAAAGCTCCGTTAGAATGAACAATGTGAGCTAGCTCTTTTAGGCCATCCAAAAACTTGTCATCCCATACGCCACCCATAGTGAACCGTGAGTTCTCCCATGGCATAAAGGCAAGCGTATCCACTGTAACCATAGCAGCTCCACCTGCACTGATGCTATCGAACAGCGCCTTTACCCTGTCGGTCACAAAGCCGTCTTTCGACCAATAACGACTACCTGCGGCGGTCTTAACGATTCGATTCCTTAAAACCTTGTCTCCAACCTTAATTTGGGATAGAAGAATCTTGAAACCCTCCGACATTAGGATCACCCCCCTACATCTTTACCCTGAAATCTAGAATGCGGTCATCAGGGGGGGCCAATGTATTGATGGTCATCCCTCCATCAACAAGCAATACGGAACCAGTGATATAGCTTGCTTCATCAGTGGAGAGGAAATAGATCGCATTGGCCTGGTCAATAGGCTCGCCGACCCTTCCAAGTGGCGTCATAGCATTGCGCTTTTCCCTCGCCCCGGGCTTATCAATGCGTTCGCGATTGATGTCAGTGTATGTGTGCCCAGGAGCCACGACATTCACTCTCACCTTCCTCGGCCCCCATTCACCCGCTAGCTGTTTAGAAAGCATTATTACGCCAGCCTTCGAAGGGCTGTAGGAGCCAGAAATAAAGATGGGATTAACACCCCCAAGCGAAGCAATATTGATGATGCAGCCCCCTTTGTCGAGCATTTCCCTGCCAAAAGCCTGACAGCAGAAAAAAGTTCCCGTTAAGTTGACGTCTATACAGGCCCTCCAGCTATCCTCGCTCAAGTCCTCCAGGGGAAGACTGCCTGGACCCTGGTATGCGGATCCACATACCAGAACATCCACTCTTCCATATTTATCCATAACAATTTTCTTGGCATTTTCGACATCCGCCTTATTCGAGACGTCAGTCCGAATAAACAGGGGAGTCATCAACCGAGGACATCCACTCGCGTGCTCGGTCCTCCAAAACGTCAAGCACAACAATTTTGCAATCCGGCTCTTTCTCCTTAAAAACCTGGCAGGTTTTTGCGCCAATGCCATCAAGCTTTGCTGCGCCAGTAACGACAATTACGCGTGATTCGTTGTTATCCATGATCGCTCCTCTCCGATCCAATGATTTCATTATACATAACATGTTACCTAACCTGTTATGTAACATGTTATAATTTTTTAAAAATTGATGCGGTTACGTTTCACTCGGCTTGCATCATCCGTATATTCACCTCAAACCATAAGGGGGATTTAGCATGGAAGCTCTATCGACAACCATTACGGGCAAGACCCACCTTGTCGCAATAGTCGGCAGGCCAGTCGCCCATTCCGTATCGCCCGCAACCCACTCCCTTGCATATAAAAAAATGGGCATCGACTCTGTCTTTTTGGCGTTCGATATTGGAGTCGAAGATCTCAAAACTGTCGTCGCTGCTTTCAGGGTAATGAACGGCTGGGACAGCATTACCGTAACCATGCCCTGCAAACAGGCAATCATGCAGTACTTAGACGGACTCAGCCCCGAGGCGGAGCTTGCTGGTGCAGTCAATGTTGTTAAGAAAGAAGAAGATGGGAGAATCGTCGGCTACAATGCTGATGGAGCCGGATTTATCAACAACCTAACCAATCATGGCGTGAAGATTTCTGGCTCTAAAATCACTTTGCTTGGCCCTGGCGGTGCTGGATCTGCGATTCTCGTACAAGCGGCGCTCGATGGAGCTGCGCAAATTGATGCATTCGCCCGTAGAAACGGGAAGTCCTTCAACCATGCCCTCGAACTGAAAAGGAAAGTTGAGGCAAGAACTTTCTGTCAAGTGAATATTTATCCCTTTGAAGATGAGAAGCAGCTCAAAAAATCAATCAGTGAATCTGACATCCTTGCTAACTGCACAAATATAGGAATGGGCATCGGCAACACCGAAACCCCTATTTCGCCTGCATGTATAAAGCCAGGAATGGTCGTTGCCGAAGCCATCAACACACCAAGAGAAACTCAATTGCTGCTTGAGGCGAAAAAAATTGGATGCAGAACTTTCAGCGGCCTGGGAATGAACGACCAGCAGTCCGTAGTCGCAGACCAAATTCGCTACGGCGTTAAAATACCCATCGAAGAAATTCGGGCCCAGCTCTCGTAGGCTTGGCCGCCTTTTGTCCAATTCAACCAAACGGCATAATTTGTTACCTTATTTGAACCACAATCAAAGCCGTAACATCACTCGAAGAGCAATTAGCCAAACAACATCGATGGCGGGATGAACCAATGATCGCAAGCAAAAATACCCAGCTTTTATCGAGCAGCGCATACTTGCAGACACTGATGGATAATGCGATAAATGCACAAAAAAGCAAGGACTATAATGCAGTGGTCAAGTATTCGCTGGCTATTGTCGCAACCAGCCCCAACAATTCCCAGGCAAGACTATTACTAGCTATGTATAATGGCTGGGACCAAAAGCTTTGCGCTATAGACGAAAATCTTGCTGTAAACGCAGTATGCAGATTTTTCCAAAAATATGCACCCAACCATCCCTACAAAGAAGCCCAAGAAATCTATGAGGCACGAAGGGAACAAGTCTTCTGCGCCTTAGACTCCGAGGCTTCAATGCCTTCTTTTTCAAACACAAAAGAGCTCCATCGAACAATGTTATTGTGGCTTCGGCTTCTTGAGGAAATCCCCTATTTAAGCCCAGAGCTAATAATTGGTGAAATCGAACGAGCAGAAAGAATATGCGAGAAATCAAAGCGAAGTTTCGACCCAAGGCTCCGAACGATCTATGCCGCATACTCCTCATTCAATGACAAGTTGCCCTACGGCGTCACCTTTTCCGCTGCTCTTTCTCCAGTTATAGAAAGAGCAGCGCTCAGAGACCAGGCCAATGTCGCCCGCATTGTTGCTTGGGCGGAGTCGTGCAGCGATTCGATTGCAGCTGTTCCAGACTCAGAAAGCAAGCAGGAACACATCTCTCACGTCATCGATCAATTGAGCGAAGGAGCATCCTCTGTAGAGTTCGCTTTTGGACTTCCTTACTACAAAAAAGAGCTGGACCAACTCAACGAGCATTTATCATCCTGTAAACCATTTTCCATCTCGATGCGAAGGAAAATTAAACAAAGGATGCAAATACTTACCGAACGATTATCAAACACCGAACATTTATGCAAACCGCAACTAGATTCCATCAAGAAGACCATCAACAATCTAGGAGCCTCACTTGAACAAGACATGTAAACATTTGGCCAAAAATGCAAGCAAAGTTTCGCAAACGATCTCCTATCGGAATAAGCAGGAGGAGAGATCGGCCCTCACCAGAAAAAAACTGCTTGAAGCAACAGTTTCCATCATCAATTCGTCTGGAATCTCATATTTAAGCGTTCGTTCAATCTGCGAAACAGCTGGTCTCACAACTGGCGCCTTCTACCATGTATTCAATAGCAAAGAGGACGTTATCAATTACTACCTTGATTTTACGTTTAAGAGATACAAGAGAGAGGCCTCTTCTAACAACAAAGGCCTCTCTGCTTCCAAGAAGATCCGCAATCTCTACCAGTACACTTTAAAGTGCTATATCGAGGCTGGGTATGAGTTCATGTCTGCCTTTTACTCAACTACAAACCCAGTACTGAATTTCAAAGAACGACCCAATGGGGAGTTCGTCGTTCTCGAAGAAGTAGAAGCCTATTTGCGCCAAGGGCAAATTGACAATGAGTTAAGAGATGATATTAACATGGAAGAGGTAAAGCTGGAAATTGCGATGATCGTAACAGGAGCAATGTTCTACTGGTGCGTTTTCAAAGGGGAGATTGACGTAGCCTCCATCGTTGATAAGAATCTTTCAACCTATTTAGCAACAATCGAGCTAAAAAATAACAGAGCAGAACCCTCACACCCATGAGCAAGTCGAGTAGACCACGCCTACGATAACTAGGAATTCCGAGCACTCGGGATCGCCTCGCCATCAATCGCTATCCAGAAAGTCTACCCTGCGCATTTTCAAAGCGCAGGGTAGCGATAGCCAAAAACGACGTGAACGACGTCCCATATTGCTTCACGTCTACGTAAGTCTTGTTATGGGCAGTATCGAATCCGACGAAACCGTGGTGGGCGGCATCGACGGCGCGCCTCACCTATTCGCCTCCTCGAGCACAAAATCGGGGCAAACCCCGCCTTTTCGATGACACTGGACCTCGTGCCTATCATGCCGACAACGACGGCTGCGCTGGATCCCGCAACAGACGTCCTTGCGCACAACTGCGGCAACATCTTCGTAGTGGTGAATTCGACGCTGCCACGCTGGAAGTCAAAAAGCTCAGCTAGATGCCGCCGCCAGCATGCCCCTACTTCATCATCCAGGGATAATCTGGAAAATCTTCGGGAAGCACGATCTTGTCTTGTTTGGCGCCATCGCACGAAAGGCACTTTGCAAGGTGGGTCCAAAGTCTCGATTCAAAGATGTTTTCCGTCATCTTGTTCAAATGGTTAAGGGTAATCTTGCTTGGATCATTCATCCAAAGCCGAAGCATGCCCACTTTCGCCGAAGCGATGTATTCCGAAATAACATCAAGCTGAAAAGGAGATAGCTCAAAACCCCTATCCAACAATGCGGCGAACAGCAGCTTCATCGGCTCGCGCTGCTTATCAAGGTAAATAGACCCATATTCCCCGTTCGCCAAAATGGAAACTTCCCTGGAGCGTTTTTGATAAAAGTCGGCCATCGCATCGGTAGCCTGCTCAAGCGTAATATCATCCAAACACGAGATAATGGCTTGGCAGGTTGAAGTGCAGGTATTTTCTTCTTCGACAGACTCAAGAACGTTGCTGATGCTGTAATAGTTGCGGTAAAACGTCGCCCGTGAATAGCCCGCCTTTTCCGTAAGAGCCATGACGCTAATTTGATCGAGCGGCTTTTGGGCATAGAGCTCAAGAAATGCCTCTTCAAAGCACTTTCGCGTTGGCGATTTAGGCAGCTGCTGAATAGGAATCATCGTTACCTCATCTTTTACTCCTGAAATGGCATTCTGCAAAGTGAGCTCATCTGGGTTAATGCGGCTAATACAATCCCAGGCAAAATGTCTCGTTCTGCACGAACACGTTCAAGCTGCAATTAGAATACTACTTGTCAGAGCACGAAGCTGCATCGTCGCTTGATGCATCCCGGCAAATGGGGAAATCAGAAGCTTCGTTCTGCTGCCTTGAGGGGAAAGGCGAGCAAAATGCACGAACTAGGGGTAACCAGAAGCATCGTTGATGTTGTATTGCGCAACGCGCAAGCCCAGCAGGCCAAACAGGTCCTTTCGGTGAGCCTGGTTATAGGCAAAATGCGCAACCTGGAAGAAGAATGGGTGCAGCGCTATTTCGACCGCTGCGCAAAAGGAACCCTTGCCGAAGGCGCAAAAATCAAGATCCAAAAAGTACCTATGGCGTTTTACTGCAACGACTGCGGATCAACTTTCCAACTCGACATGGGCAGCGACAGGCATATGTGCTGTCCCGATTGCAAAAGCGAAAACTACGACATGGTCACCGGCGGAGAGCTCCTTATCAAGGAAATCGAAATCAGATAGGCATATTTCACGTATCACGAACAAGGGGAAATAAATCGTTCGAAAAAGGAGGGAGCGGGAAATGCATAAAGGGGAAGAAACGCTCAACCAGGCCCAAGAGAACGCTGCGGAAACGCAAGCAGCTTCCGTTCGGGTAAAACCAGGTATCGATTACGAGAAACTGAAGAGCATCGGAGTTCCTGACGAGGTAATTGCCTCGCTCGACCCGCGCGACGGAGGCAACATCACCCCACAGGGGGAAGTGCTTTTCTTGGACGAAGGCCGCTTGCATCGCAGAGAGCTGCCAAACAAGCCCCTGCACGAAAACCACCCGCGCGGGCTGGGAATCAAAGACTTCATCATGACAAAGGTGCTGGCCACAACGCCAAAAACGTGGGATCGCACCCTTAAGGTGTTCATGATGATCGTATCGGGAGCAAAGCTCACAGGAAAAGAGGGCGTCATTCCGGAGCTTTATAAGAGAGTTACCCAGTTCTCGCCCGATGAGAAAATGTACACGCACGGCACTGTGCTGCCCCTTAATGTGGACATGGTCGAGGAAGGCAAAACCGCGGTTTTGCCCATAGACCTGATTATGGACGCCATCGATGGCGCTGAATACATCGCTCAAATGAACCGGTGCATTTGTCGTTCCGCCCACGACTGCTCCGAATACGAAAAAACGCTGGGCTGCCTGTTCTTTAACATGGCGGGAGTAACAGCGGTAAAAAACGGGCTGGCAAAGCCGGTAACGAAGGAAGAGGCTAAGCAGCACGTCTACGATGCCCGCGATGCGGGTTTGATCGGGCAGGCATTATATGTTGAGCTCGAACAGATGGTTTGGGGCTTCGAGAACCAAAAGATGGATGAGTTCATGGAAATCTGCTTCTGCTGCCCTTGCTGCTGCGTGGCGCTGGATGTTTGCAAGAACGCGAACCGCACCATAAAGAATCGCTTCAGCGGTGCTGGCTTCACGGCGGTAATCGACCACGAGAAATGTACGGGTTGCGGCAACTGCGCCAAGAAGTGCCCGCAAGAAATCATCACGGTGAACCCCGATGGCAAGGTGACAATCGACCAAGACCATTGCATCGGCTGCGGGTACTGCAAGAGCGTCTGCCCGAACGATGCCATCACCCTTCAGCAAACTATGCCCCTACGTGAAAGCATCCATGAGTACTTCCTGGAAGAAGGAAGGATCGACATGGTCATGGATAAATGCACGATGGAGATTCCTCCGGCAGATTACGAATGGAAGGATACCGAAATGGATCCGATGGCAATTATGCAGGCAGCGGGCCAAAAAACCGTAGCCCTTGCCGACGAGGCGGCGCGAAATCTTGGATGCACAAGCGCGAAAGCCTTCTTCAAGTACAACAAGAAATATGTGGCAGGCGCCATTGGCATAGGCGCATTGGCGTGGCTGCTCCTTAAACACAAGAAATAGTTAGCTAGAAAGAAGGGGCGTGACACTCATGGCAAAAGCAGCAAATGGAACTTTGCCTTCAATGCCCGAAAAACAGCCTCGCTTCATGGATCGTTTCTCTAAAGCCACCAAAGTAGGTTTTGTGCTGTTGGGGTATTTCCTGGGCATCATAGGCGTTTTGATCGATTGGGCCATCGGCCGCAAGAAAAAGATGATGGAATGCAGCGCCGAGGCAATTTGGTACGGCCTTATCGGTTGGGGTGCAAGCATGATCACCCGATTCGCCCTCTTGGCTTTGGGGATCAGCAAAACCGATTACCTTCTCCAGCTGTTCGGCCCTGGCGTCACGGTATGGAACATCCTTTGGTGCATCTGCGGCGCGTGCTTCATTGTGCTTTCGATGTTGTGGATCTACGGCTTGCGCACGAAGATGACCGATGCCGAACGCGCCTACAATCTCAAGGGCGACGACCACTTCCACAACGGAGAAAAGACGCTTCGCTACGACGGAGGCATTACAGTCAACGCCCTGCCCGAAGAGATATGGCCCTACATGCAACAGGCAGGCCAATCAAAGGGTGGTTGGTACAGCTTTGAGCGCCTGGAGCGCCTGTTCACCTTCGACATCCGCAATCATTACGACTGGAAGAAATACCCTCAGTGGCAGAACCTCCACGCTGGTGAGTTTCAGTGGTTTCACCAGGCACCGCTTTCTATCGGCGAATGGGTAACCGATTGTTCCAACGGAGAAAACGGCCTCTACTATTGGGCAGCCCACTCCGATACGGCCACCGATCCAACGTGGAAAAACCGCGGTCCAAATCAGGAAGGCGCGCTTCGTCTGTGGTTCCACCGCTTTGCATGGACATGGAACTGGGAAGTGTATCAGATCAATGAAACCCAATCGCGCTTCATCTATCGCTGCGATTGTCATTTCGATCCTTTCCTGCGCACTCCCATCCACAAGTATTTCGTTGTTTTCATCCTGGGAACCGCATCCCTTGTCATGGGGCGCTGCTGCATGGAAACAATCACCGGCTTGGCGGAGGGTCGCAGAGACTTCCGCAAGCGTTACTTCGACTAAGGGAAAGAAGGCGCCATGAAAACGCATTACGAAACCATCGTGGTTGGAGCTGGTGCAGCTGGCATGAACTGCTGCTTGGAGCTCCAGAAAAACGATCGCGAATACCTCTTGATCAGCCCCAATATTGGCGGGCGAATCTGCAACGACGAAGAACGCCACATGAACTACGGCGCGGTGTTCTATTTCGGAACCTACAAATATATGCTCCGCTCAGAGCTGCTGATTGAAGGGCCTGATGTCCTGCCCGCTTTGAGCGCCGGCTGTTGCCATCACGACAACGGGAAACAGTACGAACCGGTTTCCCCTACAACAATTGCCGACGCGCCTTCGCTTCTGAAGTACATGAAGTGGATGCGCGAGGAATTCATCCCCCGCTACACCAAGTTCAAGGACAACTGCACAGTGATGGAGGTCACGGCGGCCCTTGAGAAAGACCCCCTGATCAAGCAGCTGTACCAAGAATCAGCAATGGATATGATCGAGCGAATGGGTTTTGGTCCCATCGCCCACGATCTGATCAGCATGTTCGCTCACGCGTGTACGGGAACGAAGATCAAGGACCTTACCGCCCTTGATTATCTGAACACCGTGCAGCCTCTTACCATGAAGATCCCTCCCCTGCGGCTGCTTTTCGATCTGAAGCGTTTCGACTTCGATTCCGAAGGAACCAAGCAGCGCTTGGCGCAGGGTTCGGGCGAGGTTCTTATCGACGAGATAGCCCAGGTTGAGAAGTGCGACGAGGGCTGGGCTGTCGAATGCGGCGCAGGACGCTTTACGGCGAGCAATCTGGTTATGGCATCTCCCGCCGTAGACACGCAGCGCCTCCTGAAGCCTGTCGAGGGAATTCCCGCACTGGATATTCGCAAGGCTTCCGAGCTTACGGGCTATTTGGTGCAAGGGAAAGTCAAGCGGAAGTTCCGTGGGCACCTTGTTCACCTGTTCGATGACACTATTCCGATTATCTATATCGCCAAGCGCTTCGACGGCGATTACGAGGTGTTCACCGAGGTTGATTTCGAGGAAACCCGCAAATTCGACGAGTACTTCGACGAGTGGACGGTTATAGGAAAGAAGTACTGGAGCCATGCTCTGTACACCGCCGCCCATGAGGCTTTGCCGCAAAACCTGGCACCAGGACTCATCATGGCAGGTGACGTGAACGGCTTGGGCCTGGAGCCCGCATGCATCAGCGGTATTTACGCCGCAAACAAGATCATGGGCAAAACGGTTGATTAGCATTTGCTTTAGCGGCTCCCCCGACTTTAGGGGAGCCGCCTTCCCATTGAAGAGGGGTTACCGATGGAAGAATCACGCATCGTAGAAATAAAAGAAGACATCCTTGCCGACAACACCAATGCCGCAAACGCTTTTCGGAAGATGCTTGAAAACCAGGGCACCTTCTTCGTGGATGTTATGGCATCTCCCGGCGCAGGCAAGACCACCTTGCTGCTGGCGCTCATTGAAGAACTGCGGAAATCGTCAAGCATCGGCATCATCGAAGCAGACTTGGAGTCGTTCGTGGATTCGCGGAAGATCAAGGATGCGGGCATACAGGCAGTGCAGCTTGAAACGCGGGGAATATGCCATGTTGAGATGAGCATGGTCGAACGCGCTTTCCAGGCGTTTGGCGGACAGCATTTCGACTACCTATTTCTAGAGAACATCGGCAACCTGGTTTGCCCGGCAGAGTTCGACACCGGTGCGCACAAACGCGTCATGCTGCTTTCGGTTCCCGAAGGGTATGACAAGGTGTACAAGTATCCGCCCATGTTCGCGGTAGTGGATGCGCTCATCGTGACCAAAACCGACTATCTTCCGCTTAACCCTGATTTCGACATGGCGGCACTGCACAAACAAGCACGCGTGCTCAACCCCCACCTTGAGATATTCGAAACGTGCGCACGCACTGGGGAGGGAATCCCAGAACTTGCAGAATGGATCGTCGCGTGCCGCAAAGAGCTTTTGGGGTAGAGCGGCTAATCGCGCCGTTTGTTGAATATACTGAACAGACGGCGGAGCAATGCGAGACCTTCACAGATTCAGAAGTCCTGCGCATCTCCGAAACACGCAACAGTCGCCACACTTCTAGCAATGGCAGCGTGAAAACTTAGAACTTACTGGGGCCCAGGACCGCTTCGGGACCACCCAGGGTCTAAGAAAACAAAGCAGGCCAGAGGAATTAACCTCTGGCCTGCGAAAATGCTTGGTCGCGGGGGCTGGATTTGAACCAACGACCTCCGGGTTATGAGGACTATTTGGGCGCTATTCAAGCGTGCTATGTTTCTTCAAGCACGCATGTCATGTGCGTGTTGTAGCCAACGGTTGTCAGATATTGCGGCTCCAATTCGGCTCCATGGGGCGATTCGGCTCCAATTCGGCTCCGCTCGGGAATCCGTCATTCGAGGCAAGCTACTAGGCAAGTCGCCTACCTCGTTGCTTGCTTCCTGCGTCTCGTCGGATCTAAGCGTCGGGGCGTGGCTACACGCCCCGACTGACGAGGGGGGGGCAACGGACGCCCTTGCGCAGGGCGGATTCTAGGGAACGTCGCAACACCTCACCTCAATACAGCCGATTTTAGGCTGTCAGCGAATCGTTTATCAACTCCAGGAACACCTCGCTGGGCTTCCTCCACCCGAGCGTCTTGCGGGGCCTGTCGTTGAGTTCCTCGGCGACGGCGTCCAGGTACTCCTCGGGGAAGATGCTCAGGTCGGTGCCCTTCGGGAAGTACTGCCGCAGCAGGCCGTTCGTGTTCTCGTTGGCGCCGCGCTGCCATGGCGAGTGCGGGTCGCAGAAGTAGACGTCCATGTCCAGCGCCACCGATATCTTGCCGTGCAGCGCCATCTCCGAGCCCTGGTCCCACGTCAGCGAGTTTCGCATAAGCTTGGGAAGCCTCGCCATCTTCCTGACGATGGCCT
>ENA-OPCA01001179-OPCA01001179.1-human-gut-metagenome-genome-assembly--contig:-NODE-1179-length-21256-cov-2.514457_pt1 | contig 21256 bp, 17 predicted proteins | sample MGYA00241076_ERZ501468 | MGnify/ENA primary metagenome ERZ501468 (study PRJEB25962, sample SAMEA2042633) | human gut metagenome | biome: human gut; feature: human-associated habitat; material: faeces... | reverse complement strand
GAGCACCGGTTTCAATTCGTCGAGAGCATCGTCGGATGCCCTTACGCTGGCTACAACGGTAAGACCGTCGATACCTGGCAGGCGACATTCGAAAACTACAATCCCTCGGCTGACTGGCGGAAAGTTCCGTTCGTGGATATGATCTCCGATACCTATCCGGCCTATCGTGCGATTATCAACGGTACGGAGGACGTAGTGGCGCAGGCATTGGCCAAATTGTTCCGCATTGCCATCATGCAGCGCGTCACGGATAGCTACGGCCCGATTCCCTATACGCAGGTCATGGCCAGTAAGACCGAATCGCTGGAGGTAGCCTACGATACACAGGAAGAGGTCTACACGGCGATGTTTACAGAATTAGACGACGTGATCGCCTCGCTTCAGGACAACCTTTCACTACCCTCGGATGCCTTCGGCCGTTACGACGGTGTTTATTCGGGTAATATCTCGCAGTGGCTCAAATTCGCCAATTCGCTCAAGTTACGTATGGCCATGCGTCTAACGGAGGTTAAGCCCGATCTGGCGAAATCGAAAGCTGCCGAAGCCATTGCCGCCGGGGTCATCACGACCAACGCAGACAATGCCATGATGCACACCTCGGACAACCGAACGACGCTCATTTACAACGACTGGGGCGACCATCGTATTGGGGCCGACATCATCAATTACATGAACGGCTACAACGATCCGCGCCGCGAGAAGATGTTTACGACTGTAACCCTTGTGGAGAACGGACAAGAAATACAGGGATATGCGGGTATTCGCATTGGTATCAACGTAACGAGTAAGGCGCAGGCCGTGTCGTCCTACTCGAACATGCGCGTTACGGGTACGGATCCCTATCTGTGGATGAACGCCGCTGAAGCGACGTTCCTACGTGCCGAATACGAACTGCGCTGGGGCTCGGCCGAAACTGCCGGAACACTCTATGAGCAGGCTGTCACGCTCTCGTTCGAGGAGCGTGGTGCCGATAACGTGAAGGGCTATCTTTCCGATGCGACAAGTACTCCGGCAGCCTACAAAGATCCGTTGAACAAGCACTCCATGGCTTCTCCGCAGAGCTCGATCACCGTGGCATGGAACGCCGCAGCGGATTTCGAAACCAACCTCGAACGGATCATTACCCAGAAATGGATTGCCATTTTCCCGCTGGGAACCGAGGCGTGGACAGAACACCGCCGTACGGGTTATCCCCGTCTGCTGCCAGCCGTGGTGGATAGCAGCGGTGGCGCCGTGAACGTGGCGCTGGGCGCACGCCGTCTGCCTTATCCGGTCGAAGAGTACACCGAGAACCCGACGAACCTGCAAGCCGCCGTTTCCGCACTGAACGGTGAGTCGGTAAACGGAGCGGGCGATACGCAGGGAACCCGAGTATGGTGGGATCGCAAAAACTTAAATTAGTATGGATATGAAACGAAATAAATTGATCGGGCTTCTCTCCTTATGCCTGCTGGCCGCGACGTTCGCTTCGTGTGAAGACTGGAACGAAACGGAAGCCGTCAAACAAAAAGTCGAACGCCCGGAGGATCAAAATCCGGAATTGTGGGCGGAATATACGGCGGCGTTGCGCGACTACAAGCAGTCGGAACATTTTATCGTCTACGCCCGTCTGTTCAACTCTCCCCAGCCGGGTACCAGTGAAAAGGATTTCATGCGTTGCCTGCCCGACTCGCTCGATATCGTGTCGCTGACCAATGCCGACAACTTCTCGAAGCACGATGCGGAAGATATGGCGGCGATGCGTGAGAAAGGTACGAAAGTGCTCTATCAGGTCGATTATGCAGGCCGCAGCGGGGAACTGACCGATGAAACAAAACTCGGCGCTTACCTCGATAAAGTTATCGCCGCGGTCGAGAAGAATGGACTGGACGGTTACTCGTTTACGGGTATCCCCAATGCGGGCGACGCAGCGACCGCAACGGCGGCTACACTTATCGTCGAACGACTTTCCGCGGCAAAGACCGAAGGACAACTGCTCGTTTTCGAAGGTAATCCGCTTTTCTTGACGGAGGACGCTTTGTCGAAGGTCGATTATGTCGTGCTCGACACCGAGGCTACGGAGAATGTGACCGACCTGAAGATGCAGGTACTCAACGCTACGGGGTATGCCGGCGTTCCGGCTACGAAGTTGCTGCTGGCCGCTGCCGCAGGCGCTCCTCTCTATGACGAGAATGTCGAGGAACATGCCGCTATCACGGAAATGGCCGAGCGGGTTGTATCGCTCGGGCCGCTGGCCGGACTGGGAACCTACGACATTTATAATGACTATTATGATCTGGACATGAACTATAAACTTGTTCGCAATGCCATCCAGACGTTGAACCCCTCAAAATAGTGAGCAATGAGAAGAATTAATAAATACTTATGGCTGATCGCTTCGGCCGCTTTCTGCTCCTGTCAGTCCTATGATGCCGACGACCACAAGTTCGGTAATGTGGTCTACCTCGACGTGGCGGAAACGACTGACGTGCAGACGGCAACGATCAAAAACACGCTCGATGAACTCGATCGGACATTCTCCGCAACGCTGGCTTATCCGTCCGGTGGCGACGTCACGGTCTCCATTGCAGTCGATCCATCGCTCGTCGATACCTACAACGCCCGTCACAACACCTCGTGGCCGATGCTCGATGCGAAATACTATTCGCTTTCCGACGAGCGGGTAACCATCCCGGCCGGCAAGACCGCTTCGGATGCCGTGACGCTCCATCTGCAGGAGTTGCTGGGCGAGGGCGAAGACCAGACAGGTGCGCTGACCCTCGATGCTACCTATCTGCTGCCCGTGACGATCACGAATGCGTCCGTTCCGACGCTGGACAGTTCTTCGACCGTCTGGTATGTTATCAAACGATCGTCGAACATCACTACGGCAGCGCAGCTTACCGACAACTGGATCAATTTCCCGACACTCGACAAGGATACGGAGCAGGCGATGGCCCTCAACAACTTGACGGCCGTGACCTACGAGGCGTTGATCTATATCGACAAGTTCGCCACCTCGGCTCTGAACTCGGCCGGTGTCGCCAACCCCGTCAGCATCTCCACCATCATGGGTGTCGAGGACTACCTACTTCTGCGTATCGGCGACACGAATTTCGAGCGCCAGCAGCTGCAGTTCGACGGTTCGGGCAGCGGTTCGGCCTTCGGTAAGTTCCCGGGGCGTGATGCCGGCAAGATCCTGAACGAAGGCGTATGGTACCATATCGCATGCACTTATGACCAGGCGACGCGCACGGTACGGATTTTCGTCAATGGCGAGTTGCAGAGCGAGGGCAAGGATATGGGGCTTGCGTCGATGAGCGACGACACGCGCATCAATCTGGCCATGCGTGCTTTCTACGATCGTTACCTCAATAATCCGACGCCGGAGAACGAAGAAAAATACGGCGGTTGGGCCGATGCCCGCCAGTTCTTCATCAGCTATTCCTACGACGCCTACCGCCCGCTGAACGGCAAAATCGCCGAGGCCCGTGTCTGGTCGGTAGCCCGCACGCAAGAGCAGATCTGGGAGAACATGTACGAAATCGCCGATCCCGAAAGCGACCCGACGCTCGTCGGTTATTGGAAGTTCAACGAGGGAGCCGGCAATACGATCAAGGACTATTCGCGCTACCATAACGACGGAGAGGCCGAGTACGATCTGGTATGGCCCGACGGTGTGGAGATTCCGAAAATTAACGAAACGGAGGAGTAAACTATGAAAACAAGGATAAATAATGTAAAGAAGGGAGTAGTGACGCTTCTTTTCGCGGCGGTCATCGCGGGCCTTACGGCCTGCGAGACCGATCCCGTGAAATCGCAGCGCGGAGAACTTCCCGACAAAGATTTGTTGGAGAATACCTATGTCAAAATCCGCAGCATCAAATCCCCGACTGAATTTGCCGTTGTCAATCTGTCGGAGGGAACAACAGTAACAGAAGATCGAATTTACTGCCGGCTGACCCGCCCGGCAGAGAGAGCGATGACTATCACGGCTGCCGTGGACGAATCGCTGGTCGAAGCCTGTAACGAGGAGTACGGTACGGATTTACTCCCGTTCCCGGCAGGGAATGTTACCATTGCCGGTAACGGTACGATTGCCGTAGCGGCGGGAGAGCGTATCTCCGACAAAATTCAGGTATCGTTCAAGTCGGACGGACTGGCTGCCGGAACGTACTTATTACCGATTGCGATCTCATCGAATGATGCGGCTCTTACGGACGGAGGCAAGGCGGTCTATTACGGCGTGAAAGTCCGCGGGATTGATATAGGCAACTACGAACTGGATACGGAATACCTGAACGTATTCTATCTGAACACGACCGAATACCAGCCGCTGTTGGCCGACATTTGGAGATTGCAGAAAACCGAAGCCATGCCGCCGTTCAATACGCTCTGGGAGCGGACTTACGGCAATATCGTCAATCTGCGCATCGTGCAGATAGGTTACGAGGCCGATACGGAGCGTGCCTTGTTGGTGCTTAACTCTGACATACGCTATGTGCTGGAACATGCGGACAAGTATATCCGTCCGTTGCAGGACAAGGGGCGCAAGGTCTGTCTTTCGCTGGAGGGAAATGGCTCGGGACTCGGATTCTGCAACCTGACCGACAGCCAGATCGCCGACTTCACGGCGCAGGTGAAAGCCTGTCTGGAGTTGTATGATCTGGATGGCGTGAATTTCTTCGACCGCAATGCCGGTTACGGTCAGGTGGAAGGAATGCCGGAGATGAACACGACTTCCTATCCCAAGCTGATAAAGGCCATGCGCGAAGCCATGCCCGACAAACTGCTGACGCTGGCCGATTACGAAGAGCCGACCGAATATTTCGGGGACACCGAGGCGACGGGCGGCATCGAGGTCGGACAGTACCTCGATTATGCATGGTCGGGATATATGTCGGAGAGCGAGGATATCCAGTTGCTCGATCCGTGGGAAGTAATCGACCTCACACCGGGCGATGCGGCCGATTTGGGCATGATGCTCCCGACGACGAACCATCCGCGCCGGCCGATCGCCGGGGTACCGTCTGAGAATTTCGGATACTTCGCTGTGCCGTGGTATCCGGCGGCAAGCGATTTCCTGATGACGGCACAAGGTTTTATGAATGTGGCCATCTGGGATATGATGGGCTATGCGCCGAACAATACGATCGTATGGGCCGACCTTATCTCCAATCAACAAAATGCATATGAATCGTCTTGGAACGCGGTTCCGAGTATGTTATGGGCCGTATTCGGCGATGAAGCTATGGATGGAACGTATATGTATAATGTCTTCGTAAATTACGGGTGGGGAGCTTTGAACTACAGAGATCTGGCGAAAGACTGGTAAAAACGATAAAATACGGATTTGCATCGTGCAATCCCAAATTACAATCACCATTTTAAAATTATTAACTATGAAAAAGACTTTATTTATTACGACTCTGCTCCTTTCCGCGGGTGCAATGTTTACATCCTGCAACAAAGACGTGGAAAATCCCGACATGCAGGCACAACCGGAAGAAACGGCTCAGGTAACGCGGGCCTACGGCGACAAAACACCGCTGATCGAGGTGTATTACGAGATCAACGACACCAATCCGCTCAACGCATTGTCGTACGAGATGAGCGGCAAGAAATTCATCGATCTCGTACAGCTTTTCGCTTCGAATATCCAGAAAGACGCGAATGGTGATCCCTGCATTTTCTTCAACGACAAGCTGGCTCCGGTGATGGCTGCGAAGGCGACCTATATCGAGCCGTTGCAGAATGCCGGAATCAAGGTGATTCTGAACGTTCTGGGCGACCACAAAGGGATCGGCATCTCGAACCTGACGGATGACCAGATCGAGAAGTTCGCCGCTATTCTCACCTACATCGTGAAGGAATACGGCCTGGACGGAATCGGATTCGACGATGAATATGCCGACTATTCGACTCCCATTGATCCCACTTCGGCCAGCAAACTCGTTCTCAAACTGCGTGAGAAATTCAATGCTGAATTCCCCGGCGAACGCAAAATCATCCAGATGTTCCAGTGGAATTATGTGTCTAACATTTCCGCAGCGGCAGGTGCGGAGATCGATTTGGCCGACCACGGAGCGTTCGGACATAATGTTTTCCAGGCTTCCAGCGCATTTGCCGGCGTAACGAACGACCGCTGGTGCCCGCAGGCTATCCAGATGGGACAATCGTACAATGCAATTTTCCTGAATCAGATCAAGACCCGCTCCTCGCAGGCTGCCAGCGGCAACTACGGCGGTATTATGATGTTTAACGTCCGTAAGGCATCGAATGTCAATCCGCTGCCTGTATTCCAGAAGATCGCAGAAGGTGCATTTGGCGCAACTGTAACTTATACCGGTACGGAGTATTCTCAGGATTGGACATTCAACCCTGCGGGATACACGATTACTTATGCAGATATTCAGTAGCACTCACTCGATGTAAATCCGTATAGGATAGACGTTAGGCGACGTCATCTGGCCCGTGCATCGACCGAAAGGCGGTGTACGGGTTTTTCTTTAAGTTAAATGGAAAATAAATGGATTTTGCAAAGGATGTAACGATAGCGCGATTTAAACACTCGATTACTAAAGAGTAAATTCAAAGTTATTCATACTGCTTTTATCATTTTTCGGTCTATTATTTCGTCATTAGTAACGGTCATATGCATTGATGACATAGGTAAGTGACAATCTCTATTATGTCTGTATCTAAAAAATATTTTAATCGCATATGATTAAGAATATTGCAATGTGACCCTATAGATACGGAATCCTGTCTTATGAAAACGCTTATTCATACCCGTATATACGCGTTGCTAACTCAAAATGAATCGAATCCGTCGGAATTAGCCCATGCATACGAAGAGTTTATCGAGACGATGACCGAGATGGTTGCTAATTTCGATAACCGGGATGATATTTTGAGAATACTGTATTACAGCCGGGTTGAATTCGACGTATTGTCCCATCCATCGTTTAATCGATATTCGAACAATGTTTTAAGGACGACGTTCATCTATAAAATCATGTATATTCTGGATTGCGAAATCAATATCGTCAGCAATAGTACGAAATATAGCTCGAACCAAGACTATTCGTTTCCTTTATCCTATCAGGACGGCGAGTTGCTGTGGACAGGGACGCAGCAAGAGCTGCTGGAGCTTGCCGTTGCCCTTCATAAAAACGGGATTATCATGTACGGCAACCGCAAGGCGCGTTTCATCGAGATCGTCCGTGCCTTGTCTTCTACATTCCATATCACGATCAACGATGTCTATGTCAAGAAAACCAGGATGCTTGACCGCAGCACGGCGGTCACACCTTTTCTGGATAAATTGAAAAAAGCCTATGAGCAAGTCGTCGAAAGACACCTGCGATAGAGAGAGCGGAGACCTGTCAAGGACGAGAAAATCAGAAAGTTTTTCTCCGTTTGCAAAATTTCAACAGGTTATTTTTCAGTTGATTATATTTTCATACTTTACAAAAAACTTTTTGATTTTTCCCGAGAGACATCCGGAAAAGTGTACTTTTCAGTGATTTTGTATTATACATTTGCAGCAGAAAGCGACGCATAGTGCATCGCTGCATTCAAAATCCAAATAACATGAAAAACATCCTTTTAGCCGTTGCAGTCTTCGCTGCCGCATTCGTTTCCTGCAACAAGGAGACCGAAGTCGTACCTTCCCCCAATTCTTTCACCGATGGGGCACGTATCGCACTTACGCTTACCGATGATGCCGCCGACACCCGCTCCTTCTTCGATTCGACAGCCTCGGCCGAGGCATGAGAGTCTTCGTTGTCGTCACTGTCGATTTTCGTCTTCGATAATGCCGACAACTTCGTTATTCGCCGGGATTTAACATCCAGCGAGCTGGCCGCGAAATCGGCGACATTCTCCCTACCTAAATCTCTTGCCAGCACCCCCTGTTCATTCTACGCCGTAGCGAACTACGACGCCTCGTCGGCCAAGACCCGGACGGCCCTTACGGCCCTCGTGGAGAAGTCGGCCGCCGACTATAACGGCACCTTTGCCGAGGTGTCCACCGCAGCCAAGCGTTCGGGCGGCTTCGTGATGTCGGGCATGAAATCGCAGACCGTCGGGGCCGTGAACTCCACGACCAATGTCGGCATCACGCTCAAACGCACTGTCGCTAAAGTAGCCCTTCAGACGACCATCGACCCGTCGTTCGCCGACAAATATGCCGGAACGCTTACCATCAACTCGGTAAAACTCTCCAAAGCCGCCTCGCAGTCGGCCGTCGTAGCCGGTTCGCCGACACCCGGAGCTATGACCTTCAGCCACACGCAGACGCCCGCCACGGCTTCGGGAAAATACAATGCGCTGTTCTACTGTTTCGAGAATGGAGCTTTGCCCGCGGGCAGCCGCGTTCTGCTGGAAATTAACGCCACATACGATTCGGACGGCAGCACCTCGACTACGGACGACCGCTCGGAGGTGACCTATTCGGTCGAGTTGACGGGTAAGGCCGCGGGCGAGATTCTCCGAAACGGCTACTACCGTGTCGCGGCCAATATCACGGGTCTTGTAGGTCAGGATTGCGCCGTATCGGTCACCGTCGCCGATTGGGAGACGCCCGTTACGCAGAACGTCGAGCTGGGGGCATAGCCCTCTTGTTTTGGCAGCTCCCGTCCCTCGCGGGCGGGAGCTGTTTTCAATCCCTTTTTCAGATTTTTCCGACTATGAAAAAATATCTGTTGATACTCGCTGCCATCCTGTTGCTGTGGGGCTGCATCGCCGAGGACAGGACAGAATGTACAAATCCCCGCGGTGTCTTCGTCAGCCTGACGGTACGGCCCGAAAGGATGTCCTCCGTTACCCGCTCTGCGGATGAAACGGCCATCCGCGACCTGAACCTCTACCTTTACGACGATAACAGCAATGTTGTCCTGCACCGTTACCAGACCTCTGCGACGCTGCGTTTCGAATGCCTGCCGGGCGACTACAGGATACGTATTACAGTTAACATGGGACGCGACTTGGGTGAAAATCCGGCATCGGAAGATTTCACCGTGTCGTATGCCGACGAGTACAATGTATTGCCGATGGCCTATGAGGGCGATATAACGATAATTCCCTCGGCAGACGGGATGCTGACGCTGCCTGCCGTCGAAGTACAACGCTGCGTGTCGAAAATCTCCTATAACATTACCGTTGCTCCGGCCGTTGCCGACATCGAACTGCGTTCCGTGCAGCTTCTTTCCGTACCGCGTTCTGTATCTGTGTTCGATATGGCGGCCGTACCGTCGGATGATCCCGACGACTATACGGATTGTCCGGAGGTGGAACTTTCCGGACAGCAGGCTGCGGGCGACTGCTATCTGTTACCCAATATGCAGGGCATGGTGGCGGCCATTACCGACCAACGGCAGAAGAACCCGGAAAATGCCCCTGCGAATGCCTCGTATCTGCTGATCCGCGCCGTGCGCGGGTCGAAAATATTAGCTTATTATATTTACCTCGGAGGAAACAACACCTCGGATTTCAATGTCCGGGCCAACACGCATTACAGGCTCAATATCTCGATCTTGGGCGACAGCGAGGTCGATACCCGCATTAGCAGCTATGCCGTCAATGTGCATGACACCTACGAAGAAAACTCGGTCGGCGGATATTGCACCTACAATCCGTTTCAGATGCTTGCCGTGGAGATCGACGGGAGTCCCGCACCCCTGACGCTTCGGGGACGTATCGGTGTCGCGCAAGGCAACGCCGGAGCGTTCTGTCTGAACGGCTCTCCCGTAGGGGAAGGCCGCGACCTTATGCTTCCGGAACAGCCCGGCCCCAATATCTTCGGCGTGAACTACGCTCCGGGAATCTATACGACAGTCAATTCGCAGGTGGTCTATACCGTCACGGTCGAGGATGATGCGGGATTTGCACAGTCGTTCGACATCGGACACCGCTTCGCCAACCGTCTCGACGTATATATTCACCCCGCGACGGCTGAAAACGGAAACGGTACGGTAACCGTCGCCGGAGCGTTGTATGACGCTGAACCGTCTTTCCTGACGCACGACCGGGTCGTCTTGTGCCATGAAAAGGGATGCACGCTGACAGCCGTACCCGAAGCCGGATACCGCTTCGAGGGATGGTATTCGGCAGCCGACTACAAGACACGGCTTTCGACCTCGGCTTCGTATGCCTACATTCCGACCTCGCCCGAAGCCGCGATCTTCCCGAAATTCACGGTCAATACCCGGCCGCTCGACGACGGGGGCACGGCCAACTGCTATATCGCGCCGGAATTGAATACCTCCTATTCGTTCGACGCTACGACGATGGGCAACGGCCGTGCGACGACGAACATCCGCCCGGAGCCCCTGCGGGGTGCGGAAGCACGGGTGCTTTGGGAAACGGGCACGATCCGAGGCGCGATCGTTGAAAGCGCGAAACTGACCGGCGACGGACGTATCGTCTTCCGAACCGGCATGACCTATGGCAATGCCGTAATCGGACTTCTCGACAGCCGCGGGGTATGCATATGGTCGTGGCACATCTGGTCGGTGGATTACGATATCGAGGCCACGGCCCAGACCTATGCTTCGGGAGCCGTCTTTATGGATCGCAACCTCGGGGCCCTGGCTACGGACTGCACGCAGGCCGCTGCCAAAGGACTCTATTACCAGTGGGGCCGCAAAGATCCGTTCCCGTATCCGGCGCTGGCCACGGACGCCTACACGCAGGCTCCGACCGTCTATGCTCCGGGATTCGAGTATGCTGAAAGCAATCCCCGAACCTCCGGAACTGAATCGCCTTACGACGTGATGACCCTCGAATGGGCCACAGCGCATCCAACGACCTATATGGACGGTGTATTTTACGAGGATTGGGAAGAGTGGACGTCGGTCGCCGACTGGCTCTACGACCACCACCCGAACCTCTGGGGCAACGTCACGACCGGGAAGAACAATATCAGCCGCACCAGCCATAAATCCATTTACGATCCCTGCCCTCCGGGATGGAAAGTGCCCGGTGCTGAGGATTTTGCGGGAATAGAGCGGATAGGCGTATCGGCACCTTATTACGTTACAATCCGCTGTAACAGCACGCAGACGGCGAAAATACCTTTGGGCGGAACATTCTACGAAGGACGTTACGACCGCAACGGGTCGCTCGGAAGGCTCTACACGAACGCTCCGTATTATCTTCACTGGGACGACCTGACCGGCGTGTTCCATGACGTAGCCTGCACCTCGATCCTATTCGATACGAGCAACTACCCGCCGTTCGTCAACACAACGGATTTTTACCGCTATGCCGCCAATCCGGTGCGCTGCATCCGGGAATAAACCGAATTAACTTTCAACAATGAACAAACAACGAATCATACTGTTCCTGCTGCTGTCGGCGGCCTTGTGGGGTCTGCCCCGCAGGGCTGCGGCACAGATCTTCGCCGTAAGGGCCAACGCCCTCGCGGTATGCAGCGCAACGCTGAATGCCGGGGCCGAAGCGGCCCTGACGGACAACTGGTCGCTGGAGCTGTCCGGCTACTGGAACCCGGTGAAAACCGCATCCCTCTCGATGAACTTCCATGCCGTGCAACTCGGCGGCCGCTACTGGTTCTACGAATCCTTCGTGGGACACTTTCTCGGACAGCACCTTACCTATGTCGGTTACGACCTCGGAAGCCGGACAAAACGCTATAAAGGTCATGCCTGCGGTCTGGGTGTCAGCTACGGGTATGCGTGGATGCTCTCGAAACGCTGGAACGTCGCCGTCGAAGCCGGCGTAGGGCTTTACCGCACGAAGGACACGCGCCGCGACCCCACGGTCGGGGACTGGGACGACGAGTATATCTACCATTACCGCCGCTGGACGCTCGCGCCGACAAAACTGGAAGTCTCATTCTCTTATATCTTTTAGCCATGAAGATATGCAATAAGATATTGCAGATAGGTCTGCTGTCGGCAGCGCTCGGAAGCCTGTTCGGCTGCTCGGTAGCCGGACGGCTTCAGCGGCAGCAGATGACTGCCTCGCTCTCGCAGCTTACCCGCGCCGAGCGGCAAGAGCGGCAGCAGGACTACCGCCCGCAGGTCGTAAAACTCCAGCGTGACAGCAATACATTCTTTCTTGCACCCGTGGATACGCTTGCCGACGGTGAGCGTGTCATGGCGCTTCAGATCGAGCAGGTGACGGTCGTGGCGAAGATGCGGTCTATTCCCGAGCGCAACGGTCGTGTCGTGCTGGATTTCATCGTGACGCTGCCGAAACAGTTGTTGGGCAGAAGCCGCAGCGTCGTAATCACGCCGATATTGCACAAGCCCGACGAATCCGTGGCGCTCGAAGATCTGGTGATCCGCGGCGGACGCTTCTCGCTGCTGCAAGAGCGCGACTACTGGCAGTACGAAACCTATGTCGAACGCTTCCGCCCCGATACCGTGGGGCGCGAGGCGGCCTTCAACCGTTTCGTGAAGTTTCCCTATCCCGAAGACGTCCGGCTCGATTCACTGGTCGAAGGACGAAGCACCGTCACGTATTACTATTCCCAAGCAGTGAAAACCGACGAGACCTCGAAAAAGATGCTGGTAACGCTTCAAGGACAGGTGTTGGCCGTGGACGACAGCGCCTACCGGCTGCCGTCCGATACGTTGAGCTACGTCGTATCTTCGATGCTCTCCTTCGTAGATACCGTGCCGAGGTATCGCATCAAGGTCATCGACAAGTTCGTGACCGTCGAAGATCGCAATTACATTCAGTTTTTCGTGGGCGATACCCGCGTGGTCGATACGCTGGGCGACAACCGGCAACAGCTGGACAAGATCACCGGCCTGATACGGCAGATCGTCGAACAGCAGGAGTTCTGGGTCGATACCATCACGCTGACGGCGGCATCGTCTCCGGAAGGAGCCTACGCTTTCAACGACCGTCTTTCGCAAGGACGGGCACAGGCATTGAAACGCTATCTTGTCCGCCGATACGGCAGAAGCATCGACACAATGCTGACTGTGCGGTGGGTGGCCGAGGACTGGGCGGAACTGACGACGCGCATCCGAACAGACCGGGAGATCGTAAACCGTGACGCTATTCTGGAGCTGATCGCCGAGGAAAAGAATCCCGACCGGCGGGAGCAAGCCATCCGGCAACAGTTTTCGAAAGAGTATGCCTATATCCGTTCGGTAATCTACCCGCAGCTGCGGGCCGTGAATTTCCGCTACAACCTGCGGCGCAAAGGGATGGTCAAGGACACGATACACACCACGGAATTGGATACGGCCTATGCCCGCGGCGTGGAGCTGTTACGGAAGCGCAAATACGCCAAGGCGCTCTATATTCTCAACGACTACAACGACCGCAACACGGTCGTGGCGCATCTGTCGCTGGATCATAACGAGCGGGCGATGGAGCTGTTGGCAACGATGCCCAAGGATGCCGTGACGGAGTATCTGCGGGCCATCGCCTGCTCGCGATTGGGACGCAAGGCGGAAGGCCGGGAGCATTTCCTCGAAGCATGCCGCTTGGACGGGCGTATGGAGTATCGGGGCAATCTCGATCCGGAGATTGCTGAACTCTTAAAACAATAGTCATGCGGATCGGACTGGTGGATGTGGACGGGCATAACTTCCCGAACATAGCGCTGATGAAACTCTCGGCATGGCACAAGCGCCGGGGCGATACGGTGGAGTTCGCCGATCCCGCGGTGAGGCGTTATGACAAGGTCTATATGTCGAAGGTCTTTACCTTTTCTCGGGATTGCACCGACCGTTACGACTGCGAGGTCGTGCGTGCCGGGACGGGTTACAGGGACTATGCGACGATTCTTCCCGAAGAGATCGAACATATATGCCCGGATTACTCGCTTTATGGGGTCAAGGAAGCCTATGGGTTTCTGACGCGCGGATGCGTGAACCGCTGTTCGTGGTGCGTCGTGCCCCATAAGGAAGGTGAAGTCCGGGCACACGCTGACATCGAAGAATTTCTCGACGGGCGTAAGCGTGCCGTGCTACTCGACAACAATGTCTTGGCTTCGGAGTGGGGACTTATGCAGATCGAGAAGATCGTCCGCATGGGCATCCGGGTAGATTTCAACCAAGGACTCGATGCCCGGCGTATCGCCCGCACACCGGAGATCGCTGCGCTGCTCGCACGGGTCAAATGGATACGTTTTCTGCGCATGGCCTACGACAGCCGTGCCATGCAGGATGACGTTCATAAAGCCATAGAACTCCTCCGTAAGCACGGCGTTCCGGCCCGGAGACTATTTTTCTATGTGCTGATAAGGGATGACACCGAAGATGCGCTCGGACGTATCCGGGAGCTGAAAGCGTTGGGGTGTCAGCCTTTCGCGCAGCCGTACCGGGATTTCGAACACGAGGGGAAACCCTCGTGGGAGCAATGGCGGCTGGCCTACTGGTGCAACCGCAAGCCGCTGTTCTACTCCGTGGATTATGAGGAATACCGAAAAAACCGAACTTAACAATCGAACTTATGAACAGACTGAAAATCAAATATGCCGTCGCGTACGGCTTTCTTGCAACAACGGCGGTCGCCCTTATCGCATCGCTATTTACAGGCTGCCATGTCTACGAACATGAAGAGGTGGAAATTATCCGCTGCCCGGTGATCGAAGCCGATACGATCGACATTCCCGGCTGGGATAAGGAAATCGCAACCCCCGAATTTTAACCGCTGTCACGATGAAAAAACTGTTGATTTGGCTCCCGGGCATGCTTTCGATGCTCGCAGCCTGCACCGAAGCGGTAGAGATACCGGCTCGGGCGCCCGAAAAACAATCGCCCGTCAGGGTCGAACTGCATCTGACGACCGAGCAGCAGGCCGCCACCCGCGCAATGGATGAAAATTGCATTCGGGATGTGAATTTGTATCTGTACGGAGATACAGAATATCATTTTTATTTCCCCTCCGTTTCCTCGCCGCTGGTGTTCAACGTCCTTCCCGGCAATTATCGGAGTTATGCGATTGCGAACGCCGGACAGGATCTGGGAGATAAAAATGCGTTCAAGATCCAGTTTTACGAAACAGCGGTAGACGTGATGGAGTCTTCGGACGCTATCCCGATGACGGATCGGGGAACATTGGCCGTCGATGGCGCTGGCCGGTGTACCCCCTCATCGCTTCGCGTAACGCGCAGTGCGGCGAAGATCGCCTATACCATCGAGGTCGCCGACGCCGTCGCACCGTCGCTCAGTCTTCGCTCGGTGCAGTTCTGCAATCTGCCGCGGACGATACGTCCCTTCGATTCGGGCAGTATTTCTTCGACGGTCGAGGCGAATTACTATGACGGCGAGGCGATGCCTGTCGGCAATGAACGGAGAACCGCGGGTACAGCGTATCTTTTCGAGAACTTGCAGGGCTCGGTAGACACAATCACCGACCAGAAGGACAAGTGCCCTGAAAATGCTCCGTCCTGTGCCACCTACCTGCGGATTCTCGCGGAACGAAGTGCGGACAAAGCCCTTGTCGAATACATCGTTTATCCGGGTGAAAATAACACGTCGGATTTCAATGTCCGCCGAAACACGTGGCATAATCTGGAGCTTGTTATCATGGGCGAAAATGAGATCGACAACCGGGTTCTCGTCTACGACGGTCTGTATTACGGAACGGCGAACTGCCATATCTGCACCGGCGATCAGGTTACGTTCGATGTTACCCCGTATCGCACGTCCCGCAGCCGCAATTACGCCTATCTGGGAATCGAGGCGGGCGATGAATACGCTCCGGCATCCGCCGGGCTGCTGTGGCAGGACAACAAGATCATTACAGGATTCACGCTTGCGGACAACCGTCTTACGGTGCACACGAACGGTCAGCGGGGCAATGCGCTCGTCGCGGTGTACGATGCCGGCGGGACGATTCTCTGGAGCTGGCATATATGGTGCCTGCCCGGCGATCGGCCGCAGGACGACCGGTATACGAACCGAGCGGGCGAACAGTTCCTTGTCATGGATCGGAATCTGGGAGCCATCGGTACGGATTTGAAAACCCGCTACGGACTGGTCTACACATGGGGGCGCAAAGATCCCTTTACGTCGAACGAGGTCTACAACGCCGCAGGACGGAAGGATCGGTTCATAAACCATTGGCCGACAATCTACACCACGAACGAATCCGAAGCCAAAACATACGATCTGACCTATATGACCCGGCACCCGACGACGTATGTCTATACGGGGTGGTACGCCAAACTTTATACCTATTACGACAATGCCCTTTGGGGCGATCCCGTGCCTGTGGACACTTACGGTTGGGCGAGTGCGAAAAGCGTGTATGACCCCTGTCCCGAAGGGTACCGGCTGGCGAGCCGTTATACATGGACGGCTTTCGAGAATTACGTTTTTCCCGGAGAACCTTATGTGGTCGGAGCGTTCGACAACGGCTATTGGTTCCAGTGCTTCAGGGGAGATACGAAGGGGACGTTTTATCCCATACCGATAGGAAACGACGATTTTTGGCTGGATCGTGACGGCGTTGCCGTCATGCTGACCGGAGCGGCGTCCGAACCGACATCCGCTACGCCGTATCCGACCGTCTATTTCAAATTCGAGATCGACAGCGGGTGGACGAACTTCGAAGGCGGAAAAGGCAAAGGGCTGGTGCGTTGTGTCAGGGAATAGATATTATTTCCGATTCTGTCTTGTAAAATCCTCTGAAATTTACCGTTCATGTCCCGAATCGCAGATTTTTTAGACCGCCTCATGAGGCGCAAGGTTCCGGCGAGTGTTTTCGTTACGATGAATCCGCAGATGCAGGCCGTGCGTATCGCCGTCCGCGAAAACGGACGTCAGTCTTTCGAAGACTATATACGCGAACAGGTTGCCGCCTGCTCCCGTTCATCGGTCGTTCCCGACCACACGCTGCTGCATCTGACCTTTCCCGACAGCAAAGCGATTCCGTCGCGCCGAAGTACGACGAACGAGTATTTTTACGGGAAGCTGGCTCCGGCTTTTATCCGGCAGGATATACACCCCGAGCCGGCCGTTTCGCTCCGGGATGCGGCTTTCGCACTCTCGAAAGGTCTTTCGCCCCTCTCTCCGGCAGGGCGGCGGGAACAGCTGATGCGCGATCCCGAATACCGGAGATTTACGATGCATTGTGCCCGTACGGCGCCCGACGATGCACCGCTCTATCGGGCTGTAACCTCTTCGCAGGGAACTTATCTCTTCAGCGATACGCCCAAGGGCCGGCGGGCCATGTACTGCTATATGCAATACATGACGGATCGCTTCTTCGGAATGCGGACTGATGCAGATACGCTGAAAATCTATGAATTGAAACATTTGCCGCCCCGAATCGCCGCGATGGCGGACAAGTGTATCGACAAATTCGTGAAAAGCGATCTGAAAAGCGAGTATCCGGGACTGGAGAGATCCCGGTACAGTTTTACCGAGGAGAAGCGGATTCCGACATCGGTACTTTCGGAAGGCGTATGTTCGGCAGCATATTCCATATCGCCGCGCTACGAAGACTTCGAGAGGTTCGTTGCCGGGAACCGGACACAGGTATCGTCAGGCAATCACGATCTCGCAACGCTGTTGTATATCGCGGAAAACGGGTACGCCGCATCTGTAGCCGACGACGGGTTGCATCGTTTCAGACATCGGGAGTTCTTCTCCGAGGTGGCGTCGAAACTCCGGGATTGCGACCGGGCGCGTATGGGAAACCGGCAATCGACGCACGACTTCGGATACGGTACCTTGCAGCAGCAAGCCCGTGAAATCGCAGCGGGTATTCTTCGCACGGAATACAACATTCAGAACGGGAGATTCCTGACGGAATACAAAGAGTCATCGCCGGATGCGAAACAGCATGTTTCCCTGCCCGGAACGGGCACCGTAACCAAAAGGCGGGAAACGGAACGCAGGCTGCGGCATTCCCGTCCTGTCAGCGGCAAACGTGCCGCAATAAAAATGTAACGGATATGCGGGAAGACCGGATACGAAGTATTTACCTGACGCTCGACTGAACGCTGCATGCCGTACGTTTCGCTGTCGGAACGAACGGCGAAGAGGGTTTCAGGCATCACATCTCCGAAGAGTTGAAAAAGACGACACCCGGACGGGCGCTCGAAAACCTGTTCTATCTGCAATACGATCTGCCTCCGGAAGCATCCTTCCATGCGACGACGGAAGAAGCGAAGCGGCCCGATGAACTATACATGCGGAAATTATTGCCGGAATTGACTCGTCTGAAGTTACAGCCCCGTCATGTCGTGGCGAATGACGAGGCGTATTATGCGGTGATGAAAGGCGTAATGCTCTTTACGCCGGAAGCCGAAAAGCTGATGCATAGAGCAGATTATTATTCGGCACGACGGCAAATCCGGCTGTGTGCACCGGATTTGAAACGACGAAATGAAACACGACGGCATCCGATGCCGGTGCTTAAATTATACTAAATACTAATTCATAAAACATTCGACTTATGGAAGTAACCATGATGGAACACGATGCCTATCTGGAACTGAGAAGGCGTCTGTGCGGCCTGTCGGTCGCCGTAACGGAATTGTATCGTAAGGTAGCTCCGCCCACACGGGAGAAATGGCTCAGCACGCAGGAAGTATGCGAGGCGCTGCATATCTCGCAGCGGGCTTTGCAGAATTACCGCGATCGGGGAATCATCCCGTATTCCACGATAGGTTCCAAATTCTATTACCGGGAGACCGACGTCGAACGCGTCATCCGCGAAGCTCAGATCCGCAGATAGTATGTCGGACATTATTACGAAGCGATCCGAAGAGTTCAAGGAACTGACGGATTGGATGGTGCAAACCACGCGCGAGATCGAAACGGCCATGAAACATTTGCGGCCGACGATCGGTCAGGAGCATTATCTGACCGGAGATGAGATTTGCAGACGCTTCCATGTGTGCAAACGGACGTTACAGACCTTGCGGGATACGAAAGCGATTCCCTATACGACGCTCGGTGGAAAAATCCTCTATCCCGAATCCGGTATCTTCGAGGTGCTGAAGAAAAACTACCGCGACTTCCGGCCCTGGAATATGTAAACGAACGGCGACCAGATCAGTCTGGTCGCCGTTCGTTTAGGGTTAAGCCTCTTTGGAAAGCAGCCGGGTCGTAGGCTGTGTGAGTTCATACAGATTGCCGATGCGCTGCGTAAGAAGACGTACGTCTTCCTTCATCTTGTTGGCAGTTAATTTGGCGTAGATTTGAGTCGTCGTAATCTGCTTATGTCCGAGCATTTCCGAAACGGTTTCGATAGGTACTCCTTTCTCCAACGTGACCGTCGTTCCGAATGTATGCCGACCGATGTGCGTCGATAGGTTTTTGGTAATGCCGCATTTTTGGGCAATACGTTTTATCGTTGTACACATACTTTTCCGATCTTTCACGGGAAAGACCCGCGTTTCGTCGATTTTACCCGGATACCTTTTATATCGTTCGATAAGCTCTTGCGCAATGGGCAGCAACATGATGTGATAAGGCGTACCGGTCTTCTGACGGCGATTGTAGATATATTGTTCTCCCGTCGGAGTTGTTACGATATGATCGTAAGTCAGATTCTTCAGATCTATATAAGCCAGTCCGGTGAAACAACAGAAAATAAACATATCCCGCACGGCCCGCTGCCGATGATAACGCAATTCTATATCCATAAGCCGTTGTATTTCTTCGTCGGACAGGAACATGCGGGGCTTATAATCCGGTGCACATTTGAACGCCAGAAAGGGATGACGGTCTATCCAGCCTTGCTCAACGGCTACATATAAAACACACTTCAACGTCTGGGTGCGTTTGAAAGCCGTTGTCTTGCCGCAATGTCCGTCTGAGAGCATCCATGCGTAATATCTTTCGATGAACGTGACATCCAACTCCTTCAAAGTCACATCTTCCAGTTTTTTCAGAACCAGATACCGCATCAGGCAACGGCGTTCTTCCATCAGCCTATCGTAAGTACGTTGCGCTCTGTCACGTCCGATTCTCGCTTTTATAGAATCGGCATGGTAGTCGAAAGCTGCGATAAGCGTTTTATATCGGTCGCCGAAACCATGGTAAGCATTCTTGACCTTATTGGCCGTGACATACGCATCACGGTCACTGATCGACTGATAGTGTTTGGCAATTTGAGCTTTGATGTTTTCAAGCATCTGGTGAATTTCGCGCGAAAGCGTATTTCGTTGCGATTTCAGATAATTGGTTTTCTCATCCCATAGTGCCGGGTCGATATTCAACTTGCAACTGAAACCGGCTTGCGTGCCATTGACCGTGATGCGCCCCATGACCGGAACTTTCCCGTCTTTCGAGATTTTATCCTTTTTCAGATAAAACAGAACTTTGAACGTACTTTTCATAACTCAACAATTTTTAATGTGACAAAGGTATCGGTTGTTGAGTTCTCAAGAATTACGTATATTTGCGCAAGAAATTGTAATTCAGTCGCATATATGCTATTATAAAGCAATTCGACGGGGTTACGATTTGGTAACGAAACTCCCGTCGAATTCTACTTTTAATAGCCTTTGCATCCGAAATCCGTGTAAATAACGGAATTTTAATATATTGATTTTCCGTTATTTACATTTTGCCTATTCCAATTATAAAAAAACACTCATCCCCGACGGGAGGGGCTTTTTTTACCAAATGTTAACTTTCGCCCGGCCGGAAGCGAGTATCTTTGCACTCCAAAAAACGAATGCGATGAAAGACAGTATTGATTTCGGCAGCATGGAGATTCCGAAGCTTTTTCGGAAACTGCTGATCCCCACCGTTCTGGGAATGGTTTTCTCGGCCGTTTTCGTGATCACGGACGGGATTTTCGTGGGACGCGGCATCGGCAGCGACGCGCTGGCCGCCGTCAACATCACCGCGCCGCTGTTCCTCATCAGCACGGGCGTCGGACTGATGTTCGGCGTCGGGGCGTCGGTCGTGGCGTCGATCCACCTTGCGCAGGGAAAGGTCAAGGCGGCGCGCATCAACGTCACGCAGGCCGTTGCGGTGTCGTCGCTCCTTCTGGCGGCGTACAGCTTCCTGATCACTTCCTGCGCCCGTGAGGTGGCCCTGCTGCTGGGCAGCTCCGAACGGCTCCTTCCGCTGGCCGTGGAGTACATGCACTGGTTCGCGCCGTTCCTGCCCTTCAGCGCGCTGTTAAGCTCGGGCATGTTCTTCATCCGGCTCGACGGGTCGCCCAACTACGCGATGCTTTGCAACGCCGTTCCGGCGGTCATCAACATCGTGCTGGACTACGTTTTCATCTTCATCCTCGGCTGGGGCATGACGGGCGCGGCGCTGGCCACGAGCCTCGGTTATATCGTGGGTGCGGGGATGATCCTCGGCTACTTGGG
>ENA-OPCA01001172-OPCA01001172.1-human-gut-metagenome-genome-assembly--contig:-NODE-1172-length-21328-cov-4.860668_pt1 | contig 21328 bp, 17 predicted proteins | sample MGYA00241076_ERZ501468 | MGnify/ENA primary metagenome ERZ501468 (study PRJEB25962, sample SAMEA2042633) | human gut metagenome | biome: human gut; feature: human-associated habitat; material: faeces... | reverse complement strand
TGGCTGGCCGGAGACGCCGCCGCGGAACTGCTCATGGTGCTGGACAAGGGGGAAAAATACGTCTTTATTGAAAACGCCTCCGGCAAGACGATTTACAACATCGCCATGGAACGCCTGGCCGCCCCCGCGGCAGGCCCTCTCCCCGCGGGCAGCGTCGCGCCCAACATCCTTCTTTGCGACAGCGGCGTGAACGTGGCAGCCCAGCGCGCCGTGCTGCCGGAAATGCCCCACAGCATCATCAGCATAGGAGGCACCACGCCGAAAACGGGCATTGAAGCGGGGCGCCCCGTGTCCAAACTCATCCTGCCCGTCACCCTGTACGTGAACGCCGGCATTCTGCCGGAATACAAGGCTTCCAACATTGCCGCCGAATTCAAAACCCTGCTGGAAAACCCGGTTCTTCTCCTCCTGTAGGGCTACCGGAACATGCTGCTCTTTTCCTTGAACGTTCCTCTTCCTCCCCCTGTCTTACCAACCATGAAAAAAGTCGCCATACTTGCCGCCCCCGGATTTGAAGAAATCGAACTCATGGCTCCGCTGGACATCCTGCGGCGCCTGAACATGGACGTAGTGCTTGCCGGCGTCCAGTCCGACAAGGTGGTCAGCACCCATGAAGTAACCGTCAGCACGGACACCATGCTGGATAAACTCCATGCTGACAAGCTGGACGCCCTGATCCTGCCCGGCGGCGCGGGCTCCTGGGTACTCCGCGACACGCCGGAAGTCATCCATCTGGTCAAAAAAATGCATGAAGCGGGCAAGCTGGTGGCCGCCATCTGCGCCGCCCCCATCGTGCTGGCTAAGGCGGGCCTGGTCAGGGACAGGAACGTCACGGCCTACCCGGCCCAGGACGTTTACCGGGAACTCAACGAAGCCGGCGCCCATATTGTGAAAGATGAAAATGTGGTGCTGGACGGCAACATGCTCACCGCCAACGGCCCCGGCGCCGCCATGCTCTTCGGCTACTCCATCGGGGAATATCTGGGGGAAGACCTCCAGGTAGCCCAGCTCAAAGAGCAGATGTGCTACACGGGCCTGTAGGATGCCGGCAGGATTCCGCCTTTCCGCAACCCCATGCGGCCGCCGGAACAACAGGGAAAGGGGGGGAATCTCCCCCTTTTCACTTCATCAGGTGCCTTTTCAGGGTATAGTAAGCCCCCCGGCGCCCCTTGCGGGACGACATCAGGCGGGAATGCAGGGCAGAGAAAAAATTGCTCCGGAGGGGGCAATCCAGCAGAAGGCGGCAAAAAGCCCGGTCCCACCGGTCCAGACGGGGAAAGACGTTCTCCGCGCCCACCAGCTCCAGCCACTTTTTCCAGCCGGAAAGCAGAACTTCCCGGTCTTCCGGAGACGCTTTGAAAAAAGCTCCCTCTTTCATGATGAAATGCCTGCGCATCAACTCCATGCAGTAGTCCACCAGACCGAAGGCGGCGGGTGAATCAAGCAGCCCCCGCTCCCCCCAGAAACGCGCCAGAGATTCCATGCCCATCAAATCCATGCGGAAATCCCCCAGGCGGGGATCCCGCCCGCAGGAGGCGGAACCGGGGCGTTCCCTCCGGTAATGGTACAAACGGTCGGGAAGGATCAGGAGCCGCGGAGCAACAGTCAACAGCATCAAACAGAAATACAAATCCTCCCCCTGGCGCAATCCGGGAACGAAACGCACACCGTTTTCTTCCAGCAGCTTCCTGCGGATCAGCTTATTCCACACCGTTCCCGCGCACCGGCTCCAGGGCGTCCCCCGCCGGAACCGCTCCGCTTTTTCTTCCGGGAAAAACCCGGCTGACGGCGACCAGCCGCTTTCAGGCATATCCATGCCTCCGCAGTCGCAGAACTCATGGTATCCGCACACCGCTACGTCCGCATCTTTTTCCACGGCCGCATCAAACAGGCGCCGGAACATATTCCGCTCCACCACGTCGTCCGGGTCCACAAAACCGATATACTTTCCCGCAGCCGCTTCCATGCCGCTGTTCCTCGCCGCGGAAACACCGCTGTTTTTCCGGTCAATCACCCGGACGCGGCCGTCCCTGTCCCGCCATTCGCGCAATATCTCCGCCGTACGGTCGGAAGAACCGTCATTGACGCAAATGATTTCGATATCTTCCATGCTCTGGCCGGCCAGGCTTTCCATACACTGGTCCAAATAAGCGGCAACATTATAACAGGGAACAATGATAGAAACGGATACGCTCATGGCGGAAGCATCCTTTTTTATCCGGATTGAAAATTCACATCAAGAAAAAACAGCAACGCCATCTGTTGAAAAACGGAACAACCGGAAGAGGGAAACTGTTTCCGGAAAGAAATGCAAAGGCTGCCTCCCGAAGGAAGTTCCCGGGAATAACGGAAACGGAGGGCTGTGGTACGGCTGCAATACGGCGGAAAATTCAAACCGTCAGGAATACTCCGGCATCATGCGCCAAGGAGTTTTTTGATATTGCTTTTCAGTATGAATTTATTAAGTATTCAGCCCTCGTCACACAACGTATTCTTTTTTACCCGGCAGGCGAAAAACCGCCCGGAACGGTAACAAGGGCCATTCATCATCCGCGTCAGGCGATATTCATTATATTTCCTGCAATTTTTCACCATGAAACCAATGACACATACGCAGACAGTCATGCTCCGATTGCTGACCATGTGTATTCCGTTTCGGAACCTGCGTAAAAAATGGCGCACTTTCCTGCGCGATTTTCTGTCCGACTATGACCGGGACGCCCGCCGAAGCATGCGCGCATGGCGCAGGCATCCAGTGGCCGGTCGCACCATCCTTATTCTGGAACCCAACTATTGCCACGGGGAAGTCATCCCCGGTTTCTGCCGCCACCTGCTCGACATGGGATACCGCGTTGATGTCCTGATGCATCACAGCCTGGCCAGGCAATCGCCCCTGTGTTGTTTCAAGGAAGGCGATATCCATATTTTCACGGCCATGTGCACTTCATGGAAGCGCCTGGCCAAAGCGCGCGTCCTCACCCGGTACGAAGCCATCCTGATATCAACATCCGCCTTTTATGACATTCCGGGCTGGGCAAGTTTCCTTCACATGACGGGGCTTGACAAATTCGCCAATCTTCTGGCCGTCGAACATGAATTAAAGGACATCCCCCGGTTCGGGGAAGAAGAACTTGACCGCCAGGGACGGCTGCTGACGCTGGGCTCCTTTCCCAGGGGCATGATGGTTAATCCGCACTTTTTCGGGGAAATCCCGCCTGCGCCCCGGAACCGCGAACCCGTGTTCATCACCGTAGGTTCCCTCTCCGCACAGCGGAAAAACCACGAACTCCTGGTTGAGGCGCTGGAAACCGTCTGCAATGAAGGGTACAGGAACTTTTCCGTCATCATCGTGGGGGAAGGAGAGCTGGGAAAAATCCCCGGCCATCTGCGCCCCTTCCTGCATGTGGCCGGAAAGCTCGACTTCCCCGCCATGTACGAGGCCATGAGGCGGGCGGACTATTTCCTGCCCCTGCTTGATCCCGGCAATCCGGCGCATAACCGCTACATTACCACCGGCGTCACCGGTTCCGCCCAGCTTGTTTACGGATTCGCGAAAATCCCGGTTATCCATGAGAAATTCGCTTCCTTCTACGGCTTCAACGACAGGAACGCACTCCTTTACAGGGAAGAAACGCTTGGCGGCGCCATGCTCCGCGCCATCAGGCAGACGGAAGAGGAATACGCAGAAATGCAGCAGGCGCTTCTCCAACTGGGCAGGGATATTGACAGGGAATCCCGTTCCAATCTGGAGCGGGCCCTTGCCGCATGCTCCCCCTCCGAACCTCAACAGGCCCGCCCATGACCCGAACCCGCCCGCCACAGCCCCAGGTTTCCGTCATCGTTCCCGTTTACAATCAGGAACAATATCTTGAAGAGTGCATCAGCAGCATCCGCCGGCAAACCCTTGCGGAGTGGGAATGCATCATCGTCAACGACGGGTCCTCCGACTCGTCAGGGGAAATCGCCCGGCGCTTTTCAGAGGAGGACTCAAGAATCCGCTGCTTCGAACAGGAAAACAGGGGCGTTTCCTCCGCCCGCAATCTGGGCATGCGGCACGCTTCCGGGCGCTATTTGTGTTTTGTTGACGGTGACGATTTCATCGACGCGGCCTTTCTCAAACATCTTCTGGACGCCTCGGACCGCGGAGCAAGCGATTTGACCGTAGCGGGAAAGCTGTTCTGCGACAGGTTTCCGCCGGACAAAATCCCCGCCCTCCCCACCTGCGGCATATTTCTGCGCCGGGAGTTCCCCTTGAAAAACAATCTGGAATTCCCGGAAGGCATTCACCCCTGTGAAGACGGCCTCTTCTCGCATTTCGTGCTCGCGCTGACAGAAAAAATTTCCTTCTGTCCGGAGGCCGTTTACCATTACCGCCAGCATGAACAGGGCAACCACCACCAGATACGGAAAAGAACCGCCGACATCCTGCCCATGATCCCCCGGTGGCTTTCCCTGATTGAAGAGTTTTATGAACAACGCCATCTCTGGAAAAGAAAAGCCGGCCATCTCGTCCGCTTTATTGAGCATGAACCATTTGAACTGAGGCTGCTTGGCATGCCTTTCTCCCCGCCGGAGCAGGAAATACTTTACAGCATCATCCGGGACTTCCTGAACGCCCATTGCACGGCCGCCGAGTGCCGGAGGGCCTCCCTGCATCTTCCTTTCCGCCTGTTGTTGCAATCCTCCGACTTTTCAGACTTCGGAAGAAGGCTCCGGAGGGCCGGCAAAAACACCGGAATCCGCCGGAAGCTCCTCCATTTCTGCCCTGTCCCCTCATGGAGGAGGAATGGCAGGGCACAGCTGCGGCAAGTACGCGAACAGCTGGAGGAAATACGCAGGAATATCACGTTTTAACCCCTTCCCCTGCTTGAACATGGCAAAAGGAAAAATAATAGTCATGCGTCTTTTCGGAGGGCTGGGAAACCAGCTGTTCCAATACGCCTTCCTCTTCGCGCTCTCCCGGCAAGGGGGAAAAGCAAGACTGGAAACCTCATCATATGAACATGATGATAAGAGGGTCTGCGAACTCCATCACTTCCGGGTTTCCCTTCCCATTGAAGGAGGCCCTCCCCCCTGGGCTTTCCGCAAGTCCCGTATTCCCGCCTGCCTGCGTTCCCTGTTCGCCGCTCCCAAATATCCTCATTTCCGGGAGGAAAAACGGCACGGGTTCGATCCCGGTCTCGCGGCTCCTCCCCGCCGCCATACCTATTTCAAGGGATATTTTCAGACGGAACAATACTTCCTCCACTGCCGGGAACAGCTTTGCAGGGAATTCCGTCTGAAAACTCCCCTGACTCCGGAAAACGCCCGCATTCTTGAAGATATCCGTTCATGCTGCTCCATTTCCCTGCACATCCGCAGAACGGATTACCTCTCCAACCCCTACCTTTCTCCGCCGCCTCTGGAATACTACCTCCGGAGCATGGCTGAAATGGAAGGAAGGCTGCGGGCGGCAGGCGCTCCGCAGGAATCCCTGCGTTACTTCATCTTCTCGGACGACATAGAATGGGCCCGGCAAAACCTGAGGCCCGCCCTGCCCCATGTCCATGTGGATATCAATGACGGCGGCACCGGCTACTTCGATCTGGAACTGATGCAAAACTGCCGCCACCACATCATCGCCAACAGCACTTTCTCCTGGTGGGCGGCCTGGCTCAACGAACACGCGGAGAAAATCGTCATCGCGCCGCGCATCTGGTTCAACAGGGAGGAAGGCGACCGGTACCATACGGATGACGCTCTCATCCCCGGCTCATGGCTCCGGATATAACCCTGTTTCCTATACAGCAGACCATGCCCTCTCCCCTCATTTCCGTCATCGTCCCCATCTACAACATGGAGTCCCTTCTTCCGCGCTGTCTGGACAGCCTGGCGGCACAAACCCTCCGCGACCTGGAAATCATCTGCGTGGACGACGGTTCAACCGACGGGTCCGGAGGCATCGTCCGGAAATATGCTTCCGGAGACAGTCGTTTCCGCTTGATTACACAGGAAAATTCCGGCAGGGCGGAAGCCCGTAACGCGGGAATCAGGGCAGCTGCGGCGCCTTACCTGGGTTTTGCGGATCCGGATGACTACGTTGAGCCGGACATGTACGAACGGCTCTACCGGCTCGCGAAAGAAAGCGGGGCGGACATGGTCCAATGTTCCTATTCCCCCTTCCTTCCGGCTGAAAGCGGAGAATCGCGCGGAATGGCTGAGGAAAAACTCCTTCATATTGAAAACACCGCCTGCGACGGCGTCTTTACGGAGAAAGGAGAAATATTCAGGCTCTTTCTGGAAGACAGGATCACCGGCGTCGTCTGGAGCAAATTGTTCAGGCGGATACTCCCCGGCTGTTCCGCCCCCCTGGAAGTCCGCCTGCCTTCTTCCTTCACCAGCGGAGAAGACACCCTTTACGTTTCCCGGGCCATCGCCCGCTGTCGCAGCGTCGCCCTCACCTCTGAAAAACTCTACCACTACGGGCTGGGCGGTCCCCAATCCGTTTCTTCTCGCAACCGGAAAGCGGAAACCCGGCCCGCAAGTTATTACGCCGTATTCGAGATGCTCACCAGGGAAAAACTCCGGGAAGGGGTTCTGGGCAGCAACCGCACGGCCTACATGAATTATATTGTCCCCCTGCTTTTTCCGGACAATGAAATGCCGGCCGGGCGGCTCAGGCATTGGGCGGAACTCTGGCGGGAGGCGGACATCACTTCCGAACACGTTTGCGGGATGCCCAGGGAACAGAGGGCTTATCTTGAGGCCGCCCTGGCCGGACGGTGGATTTACCTGCGCCTCCTTCAATGCTTCTGGAAGTTCAAGACCGCCAGAAGGAAAATGTTCCGGCTGAGGTTTTCCAAAAACGGAATAGACACGCTCCAAATCCTCGGATACACTCTTTATTCTGCAAAGAAGTTCCCCCGATCATCCCTGTAACTGCTGTTTTTCCCGTGTTCATCTATTCCTACCAGCAACACGACCACCTCCTGCCCGGCAATGACAGAATGCTGGTGATCGGCAGTTCCGCTCTGGCAAAAAACCATGGCCATCTGAAATCGTCCCGACTGGCCGCCGACACGCTCATCTTCAATTTCCCGCTCAACCATCCCCGCCTGTGGCGGCAAATGGAGCACAGCCTTTCCGGCGCCCGCTACAGCATCATTCTTTTCATGTGGCCGCCCCTGCATCTTTCCCCGGCCAACGGCAGGCTCATGGAAAAGCCCCCGGAAGGGGGCGGGCCCATGGAAAGCGCCGAAGATATGCTTTGCAGGCTTTTCGCCTTTCTGCGGAAACAGACGCGCCGCCTGATCCTCCTGTCATCCCCGCCCTCCGACTACGGCAGCGCCCGGCACCCCTACGCGGAAGAACCGGGCGTCCTTGAAGCCTGGAACGCCCTTCTTCGCACGCTGGCAGGCAAGCTGAACCTTCCATTCATTGACTTTTGCGGCGATATGCTGCAATACCGCCCCCTGCCCGGCTCCGGGGAAGAAGATTTCCCGGAAGCTTACCGGAATCTGGGAAAACAGGTCCTCCACCGGCTGCCTTTCGGCCAAACGTGGGTGAGAAGGCGTTCCGGGAAAATACACCGCCTGCTGGAGAAAAGAAGAAAACGCCGGAAGGAACGCATGCTTGCCCGCTGGAGGACATTGGCGGCCCCTCCCCATTACCGTGAGGAAACCGACTGGATTACGGCCATTCATTCAGAAAAAGGGCAGGCGCGCATACTGCTCATTGGCGGTTTCGTCATGCGGCATTTGTGGCGGCCCCTTGCCTCAGAACTTCAGGAAGACATTGACTTGTTCTCCTCCACGCTGATTCCCGGAGATCCGGACTATCTCCCCACCCTTGCAGGATATTTTCCCTCCGCCGGATACGAAGCCGTCATTGTTTCCTTCGGTTCCCACGTCACCAATAAAGTCTCCGCCATTTCCGTGGATGACTTCCGCAAAAATTACATGGCATTCGTCTCCCAGCTCAGCAAGCGCTGCCGTTTCCTCATCCTGGCAACCAGTACGTCCATCATGGATGGGCCGGACGGCACGCTGAATGAAGAAAAAGAGAAAATCATCACCGCCTTTAATGCCATTGTCCGTGAGACGGCATCTTCCCTGCCCGGCGCGGTTCTTTCAGACCACCATGACTTCATGCAGGGGCGCAGATATATAGATCCCTTCCATTTCTCCCCTCCGGACCGCGCGTACCAGGCAGGGAAAACAGCCGGACTGCTCCTGCCCCTTCTCTCCGCCCGGCAGGAACCGCCAAAGGAACAGGAATGCCCGCAAAGCCGCCCCGAACCATGAAACGGACAAATGAACGAAAACCGCCAAATTATTTTCCATACGGGGAAAAACGGTTACCCCCCGCAAAAATCCCGGCTGGAAAAAGAAAAACGGCCATTATCATCGCAGCTCCAAGGGCGGCGGCGAATGGGAATTTTTCAATCTGCCCGAGGAATGGAGCATCCATTACCGCGAACTGACCTTCCGTTTAAAGCCGTTTAGCTTCAAACATACCGGTCTGTTTCCGGAACAGGCAACAAACTGGGACTGGTTTGGCAACCTGATTGCCAACGCTGGCCGCCCGGTTAAAGTGCTGAATCTGTTCGCCTACACCGGCGGCGCTACCCTGTCCGCAGCGAAGGCAGGCGCAGCAGTCACCCATGTGGACGCTTCCAAGGGCATGGTTACCTGGGCAAAAGAAAACGCAGCGGCTTCCGGTCTTTCCGATGCTCCGATCCGCTGGCTCGTAGATGACTGTGTAAAATTTGTCGAACGTGAAATCCGCCGCGGCAACCACTATGATGGCATCATCATGGATCCTCCCTCCTACGGCAGAGGTCCTAAAGGCGAAATCTGGAAAATTGAAGAGAGCATCTATCCCTTCATCGAACTGACAACTCAGATTCTGTCCGATGACCCGCTCTTTTTCCTGATCAACTCCTATACAACCGGTCTACAGCCTGCTGTTTTAAACTATATGATGCAGACTGCCATTACGCCGAAATTCGGCGGACACACCGAAGCATCCGAAATCGGACTGCCCGTTACAGACAACGGACTGGTGCTGCCCTGCGGCGCGTCCGGACGCTGGAGCAAACAATAGAATGCACGCTCTGCGAGCATTCTATTGTCATGAGTAACGCAGCGTCTCTCACCCCTGCAGCATTCGAACCAATCCCAGAATCCACTTCCGATACCCCGGAATAAGCCGCTCCGCCAGACTGCCCGATGTGTAGCTAATCGGCGGCTCTCCGGGGAAGAAGCAATACATTCGATACAAATAGACTGCGACCATCAGCACTACAATCACGCCCGCAGCCGTCATCAGCCCTTTCGCTTTTTTCCCAAACCCATACCGCATAACCACCAGATAAGCAGCCCATAGAATCCACAGAAGCCCCAGCGGATTCATCTGCATTCCCCTCTGAAACTGCCCTGTGATAAAAAAGAACACCGCCCGCGTCATCCCACAGCCGGGACAAGGCAGACCAAATAAAAACACGGAGGGACAGAACGCATGAAACATCGCATGCGCTGCAATATCATACAAAACAAACACGACAGCAAAGCCCCAATAAGCCCCCACGTCTTTGCGAATTCTACCTATAATAGCTGTTGTTTTTTTATCTTCCCTTCTCCCTGATATCTTCACCGCAGTTTTTTCTCCTCCAGCCAGATTTTCTTCCCTTCCGTCCGAATCAGTCCTTCCTCCTTCATCCGTCCCAGTTCGCGCATCATCGCGCTGCGATCCACAAACAGATAGTCCGCGCAGTCCGTATAGGAAAACGGCAAAGAAAAACCATCTCTGCCCTTCCGGCGGTTCAAAAACTGAAAATACGTCATCAGCTTCTGCCGCAGCGTCTTCTGCCCCAGCACATCCGCGTGCATCAGCGCACGTTTCTGGGTTCCCATCAGAATTTCCTCCAGAAGCTGCCCGCGCTTTTCATATTTTTTATAAGCCGACGACAGCTTTCTGTCGTTCAAAAAAGCGACCTGGCAGCCGGAACGCGAAATGACGTAGCATACGCCCTCCACATCCGGAAAGCATTTCCGTGTAAAACTCTCCTTCGGCTCATAATAATCCAGAATCCGTCGCTGTCCCTCCTGATTCATACTCTCCAAAAAGGCGGTTCCGCTCAGCATAACGCCCACATTGTCCGCATCGTCGTCCTGATTCATCAGCACCTTGCGCTTTCCAAACGTCCGGATATTCAACATCCCGTCCGCTGCCAAACGCTCCTGCTGTTCTTTTGTCAAGTCCCAAAAGCCAATAAATTGTTCCATATTTTCACACCATCATGTAGTCTATTTTTGTGCAAACCACTATATTTTGTATTATATCCTATATTTGTTGCTTGTGCAACTATTTTATCAGGACTTCGGTTATATAATAATGCTTGCACTCCACAGTAGAAGAACACTGCCGGAGCATGTCAGATTTTATGTTAAATCTCGAGAAACTGTCATTTACTCCGTTTTCCGAGATTTTTGCACGAAAAAGGAGAGGGAGACTATGAAAATCATCAAGAGGAACGGCTCTGAAGCCACTTTCGATTCCGAAAAAATTGTGGCGGCCATCACAAAGGCCAACAACTCTGAGGAAGGAACCAGACTTTCTCCGGAACAGATTCACGATATTGCAGACTACGTCGAATATAAATGCAACAAGATCGGACGCGCTGTATCCGTAGAAGAAGTACAGGATATGGTAGAAAACCAGATCATGGCAACCGGCGCTTTCGACCTCGCAAAGCACTATGTCCAGTACCGCTATCAGCGCTCTCTGATCCGCAAATCCAACACCACGGATACCCGGATCCTTTCGCTGATCGAATGCAACAACGAAGAGGCCAAACAGGAAAATTCCAACAAAAACCCTACGGTCAACAGCGTACAGCGTGACTACATGGCAGGTGAAGTCAGCCGTGACTTAACCCAGCGCCTTTTACTGCCTTCCGACATCGTAGAGGCTGACCAGAAGGGGCTGATCCATTTCCACGATTCCGACTACTTCGCACAGCACATGCACAACTGCGACCTCGTAAACCTCGAGGATATGCTGCAGAACGGCACCGTCATCAGCGAAACCAAAATTGAAAAGCCCCACAGCTTTTCCACAGCCTGCAACATCGCGACTCAGATCATCGCGCAGGTGGCAAGCAACCAGTACGGCGGACAGAGTATTTCTCTCGCACACCTCGCGCCTTTCGTACAGGTTTCCCGGGAAAAGATCCGCACCGAAGTTGCCGAAGAAATGAAAATTCTCAACACCCAGGCGACTCCTGAACAGCTCAACGATATCGTGGAAACCCGTCTGCACCGTGAGATCACCAAGGGCGTACAGACCATTCAGTACCAGATCATCACCCTGATGACCACAAACGGCCAGGCACCGTTTTTGACGGTCTTCATGTATCTGAATGAGGCAAAAAATGCGCAGGAAAAAAAGGATCTCGCACTGATTATCGAAGAAACCTTAAAACAGCGCTATCAGGGCGTCAAGAACGAAGCAGGCGTATGGATTACTCCCGCGTTCCCCAAGCTGATCTATGTGCTCGAAGACGACAACGTGGAAGAGAACTCCGAATACTTCTACCTGACACAGCTCGCAGCAAAATGCACCGCAAGGCGTCTGGTTCCTGATTATATTTCTGAAAAGAAAATGAAAGAATTAAAAGAAGGCAACTGCTTCCCCGTTATGGGCTGCCGCAGCTGCCTGAGTCCCTGGAAGGATGAAAACGGCAATTACAAATTCTACGGCCGCTTCAACCAGGGCGTCGTAACCATCAACCTACCTGACGTCGCACTTTCCTCCGGCGGGGATTTCAAGAAATTCTGGGAAATTTTCGACGAGCGTCTTGATTTGTGCTATCGCGCCCTGATGCTTCGCCATAAGCGTTTAGAGGGTACTTTATCTGACGCTGCCCCGATCCTCTGGCAGTACGGTGCTCTTGCCCGTCTCAAAAAAGGCGAAACGATCGACAAGCTGCTCTACGGCGGCTACTCCACGATTTCCCTTGGCTATGCTGGTCTGTACGAATGTGTCAAATACATGACCGGCAAATCCCACACCGATCCGGAAGCGACCCCGTTCGCACTGGAAGTCATGCAGCACATGAACGATGCCTGCAACAAATGGAAACGGGAAACCAATATCGCGTTCTCCATTTACGGTTCTCCGATCGAGAGTACAACCTACAAGTTCGCCAAATGCCTGCAGAAGCGTTTCGGCATCATCGAGGGCATAACGGACAAGAACTATATCACCAACAGCTACCATGTGCACGTTACCGAGCCAATCGACGCTTTTTCCAAGCTGAAATTCGAGTCCCAGTTCCAGACGCTTTCCACCGGCGGAGCGATCAGCTATGTGGAGGTTCCCGATATGCAGGACAACATCCCGGCTGTCATTCAGGTCATGCGCTTTATCTATGACAACATCATGTACGCAGAGTTAAACACCAAGAGCGACTATTGCCAGGAATGCGGTTATACCGGCGAAATTCAGATCGTTGAGGATGAACACAAAAAGCTCATTTGGAAATGTCCGAAATGCGGCTGCACCGATCAGAACAAATTAAACGTTGCAAGGCGTACCTGCGGCTATATTGGCACTCAGTTCTGGAATCAGGGACGGACGCAGGAAATTAAAGAGAGGGTGCTTCATCTATAATGAACTACGGTACAATCAAAAACTGTGATATTGCAAACGGAGAGGGCGTGCGGGTTTCCCTTTTCGTCTCCGGCTGCACTCATCACTGCCATAACTGTTTCAACCCGGAAACCTGGAGCTTTTCCTACGGCTCCCCATTCGATGAACAAGCGCAAAGCAAACTGCTTACGCTGCTTTCCCCAGATTATATCGACGGACTGTCCCTGCTGGGCGGAGAACCGTTTGAACCGGATAACCAGCGGGCACTTGTCCCTTTCCTGAAAAAAGTCCGTGCGCAGTATCCCGGTAAAACAATCTGGTGCTATACCGGCTACACCCTGGAATCAGATCTTTTGTCCGAAAGCCGTGCTCGGTGCGAATGCACGGATGAGATGCTTTCCCTGCTCGATGTCCTCGTTGATGGGGAATTTATCGAGGCTCAGAAAAACATCAGCCTTGCATTCCGCGGCTCCGAAAATCAGCGCCTGATCGACGTTCCCGCAACGCTTTCTTCCGGCAGCGTGGTGTGGCACGGGCTCGTCAGCCAGAATATTTCTATGAAATATTAAAATTTCCTCAGAGCCTTTCGACAAGTACAAAATCTGCTTGTCGGAAGGCTCTGATTCCATGTAAAAGAAAATTTCAGCAGTTACAGTTTTCCCCGCACCGTTTATGAAATCTTCGTGAAATCCAGTCTTTTCCACTTGTTTTTCACTCCTGGTGCAGTATACTTAAAAGCAGGAGGAACAACGGTTCTCCGCTTTTTAAACCACGGAAAATCCGTACTCGTTCCCGCCGGAAAGGATGTGACAGCCGATGGAGATTACAGTTGCGGATGATATCAGCGCCGAGTACCGCGGTCTGGTGCAGAGCATTCTGGACAATCCCGAATTCAAAAAGCTTCAACGGTATAAGCAGCATTTTCAGACAACCCGCTTCATGCACAGTCTGAACGTTTCTTATATCTCCTGGCTCATTGCCAGAAAGCTCGGATGGGATGCCCAAACAGCTGCCCGGGCCGGACTTCTTCATGACTTCTGTGTTTACGATTTCAAAGATAAGCTTCCCAAAGGGGAAATACAGGCCTACTATCATCCCAGAGTGGCCGCCAGCACCAGCGAAAGGCATTTCCTGATTTCCGACAAAGAGCGACAGGCGATCCTGTCCCACATGTTTCCGCTTGGACCTCTTCCCGAAAGCCGGGAGGCATGGTTAATCAGCCTTGCCGATAAACTCTGTGCCATTTCAGAGTTTTGCTGCTTCCGCATTGCTTTGGCACGCAGGCATAAGGTTGTTATCAGCTACGGCTGATCCCAATCCCTGCGAATATTCTATTTTCTCAGGCAATAGAATGATGCATGCTCTGCAAATATTCTATTGTCCGAAACAACAAAACGTGCGAAACACCTTCGATCTGAAAGTGTTCCGCACGTTTTTATTCATGACAATAGAATGCTCGCAGAGCGTGCATTCTATTGTTTTCTTACTTACTGCTTCTCCGGAGCGCTGATCTTGATATGAACCTCTCTCAGCTGCTTCTCGTCTACCTCTGCAGGAGCGCCCATCATAACGTCCTGAGCATTCTTGTTCATCGGGAACGGAATAATCTCGCGGATGCTGTCTTCGCCTGCAATCAGCATAACCATACGGTCTACGCCGGGAGCAATCCCTGCATGCGGCGGTGCGCCGTAGCAAAATGCATTGTACATAGCAGGGAATTTCGCTTTCACATCTTCTTCGCCCAGTCCAACCAGCTCGAACGCTTTTACCATGATCTCAGGATCGTGGTTACGCACCGCACCGGAAGACAACTCAATTCCGTTGCAGACCAGATCGTACTGATATGCCAGAATTTCCAGCGGATCCTGATTCTCCAGCGCTTCTACGCCGCCCTGGGGCATGGAGAAAGGATTGTGGCAAAATTCCAGTTCGCCGGACTCTTCGCCGATTTCGTACATCGGGAAATCAACAACCCAACAGAACTCATAGCATTCTTTTTTCATATAGCCATCGAAGGATGTGCCAACCAGCTTGCGAATAACACCTGCAGTCTTCTGTGCTGCGCCCAGGGTACCTGCACTCAGTGCTACAAAGTCACCATTCTTTAAGCCGAGAGCTTCTATAACAGCGTCCTTCTTTTCCTGCAAGAACTTCGCAATACCACCAGCCAGCTCACCGTTTTCATCCATCTTAAACCAGTATGCCTTCTGACCGCTGATCACTTCTACTTCTGCGCACATCTTATCGATCTGCTTTCTGGTACCCTTGAAATCAGGCGCTACGACAGCCTTTACCGTCTTGCCTGCAAAGGGTTCAAAGCCGCAGTCTGCCAGAGCTTCTGTCGCATCCTGAACCAGCAGGCTGATTCTCAGATCTGGTTTATCGGAGCCGTATTTCTCCATGGCCTCTCTGTAGGGAATCCGTTTGAAGGGAGCGGTAGAGGCTTCATGATAAATACCATACTTTGCAAAAATCGGAGGAAGAACGTCTTCCAGAACAGCAAAGACATCTTCCTGATTGGCAAATGCCATTTCCATATCCAACTGATAGAATTCACCCGGAGAACGGTCTGCTCTCGCATCCTCGTCTCTGAAACAGGGAGCAATCTGGAAATAACGGTCAAAGCCAGAAGCCATCAGCAGCTGCTTGAACTGCTGCGGAGCCTGGGGCAGCGCGTAGAACTTACCCGGATGCTTTCTGGCAGGAACCAGATAATCTCTTGCACCCTCCGGAGAAGAGCAGGTCAGGATCGGCGTTGTAATTTCCATGAAATCATGGGCAACCATTGCGGAACGAAGATCTGCTACAATCTTGCTTCTCAATACGATCTTGGATTTTACCTCCGGATTTCTGAGATCCAAATAACGGTATTTCAGTCTTGTATTTTCATCTGCTTCTTTCGAACGGTTAATCTGGAACGGAAGCTCCTGATACTGGCATTTGCCCAGTACCTTAACGGTTTCGGGAACTACTTCAATATCCCCGGTTGCCAGCTTCGGGTTCTTCGAGCTGCGCTCTCGCACGGTTCCTGTTACTTCAATGGTAGACTCTGTATTGATTGCAGAAAACTGCTCCATCAGATCTTCTGTTTCAACGACGATCTGTGTCGTTCCATAAAAATCTCTCAGGATAACAAATCCGAGGTTTTTGCTCACCTTACGGATGTTCTCAAACCATCCGACCAGAGTTACTTTTTCTCCTGCGTTTTCCAGTCTGAGCTGGCCGCAGTTGTGTGTTCTTCCCTGCATCTGTATTCTCACATCTCCTTTTGCGATATCAGTCCATATGTAATGAATTATACCACCCTGCAAACAGGCACGTCAATATGCGGTGTTGGAAATTCACGCGCCATTTTATGAGTAAAAAGAGCTGCAAAGCAGCGAAGATGCGATTCATGACAATAGAATGTTTCAAGTGAACTGTGGAACAGAAAAACCCGTAGAACCGAAGTTCTACGGGCATCTTACGCTTGAGCACAATATTTAAAATTTAATTTCCTATGTTCGAATTACTCGATGATGGAAACTACACGACCGGAACCAACGGTTCTGCCGCCTTCACGATATCAGACCGATGTATTGCGGTGTGTAAATGATGATTTTTCGTGTGATTTGTGTGGAAAAATCCAGATTTTCCGTTGTGTCCGTGTGGTTTTTAGGGATTTTGTTATCATGGTGTTATCACATATCTCTTAATACTAATTTTAAAGTATATGCTCTATTATCCTCAATGCTGTAACTCTCTACTTACATTAATCAACTCTTCAATAATAGAATTTACCTCATCCATTAATGATTTATTCCATTCTTCGTTATCTGCTGGTTTAAAACTTTTAAATAAAATGCTAAAATCATCCTGACTTTTTCCATCGCCTTTTACATCTGGCGTTAATACTATTACTCTTTTTACCGGTCGCATATTTAAACGTTTTCCCCAACCACCGAATAGATATTCTGATCGTGTATTATTATAATATGCTTGCAATTGTCCTATGCTTCCTCGTTGTCCATTTGCTTCAATAGAATATATTTTTCTATATTTACACTCTAGTACAATTGACCCTAAGTACCAGCCGTTCTTAATATCATATACATAAATCAAAATATCCGGTCGATTATGCATTTTAGAATATTCTTGTGTTTTGGCAACGTAAAGCGGCGATGATATATCTGTTTTTTTGTTTTCAAAAACAAGCGGTTTATCAAATATGACTTTCAATCTAACGTCATCATTTTTAAATTCAATTGATGTTCCAACATTTAAAAACGGAAACAATATTTTCCCTGAAAATACTCTTGCCCAATCTGGTTCATTCATTTCATATTGTTGCGATAATAAATGAACTACTTTAAAATAGCACCACATCTCATACAAATAGCTACTTCTTTTCCATGTATATGAAAATTCTGGATCAAATTCTACCTTAAAAGTTTCCCTTTTTAATTCTAGATACATCTGATAAAGAGTATTATAACGAGTATCCATTATAAAAGAATGTGGTATATATGGCCTCGATATTTTTCCAACTTTCAAATACCATTCTTGTGTTTTTAACAATGAAGTTATTTTCTTTAATTTTTGTGCTACATTCTTAAATTCTGAAATACTCTTTTCCCACTCATTTTTATATTGAACAGTTCTTCCAGAATCAAAATTATTAGTATAATCTCGTAACTCTACCAATAATTCCAAAAAAACATTTAACCTATTTTCATAATCAATGATGATATTCTTTAATATTCTATTATCTTGAATATCATAATTAATAACTTTAACCGGTACTTTATACGTTGCTTCCGATCCTGCTCTAGTAGCATATCTTCTTATGCTTTCTTCATCAAGTCTACAATTTTTATTATTTCCCACCTTTTTATATTCTGTTACAATTTCGCACCTTGGATTTTCAGCAATATCCATCAACGCAACAAGAAGTGACTGTGCATATTTTCTTATGACTATAAAATCATATAAAACTTTTGGTGGAACATTCCCGTATTTTTGATTACCTAAACCAATATTTCTCCGAACGATATCTTGTGCTAATCCCACCATCTCCTTTTCCAAATCATCTTTCATCATAATCCATTCATCAAGATTCATTGGTTTTGGAAGCACTTGCAATGTTCCATAATACCATTTTTCATAACAATATACTGAAATTTGAAATGTATCAACACACAAAGCATCAAAACCACTATTTACTTTGTATAAAATAAATGGTTCATGACTTGGTATTCTATAAATATGCCCCTCTGAATCATACGCAATCTTTCGATCATCAAGTGGCACTATGTCTAATGCTTCCAAATACAATTTAGCATTTTCGTCTTCCGAATCAAATAATATTTCTATTTCATCATTTTCTTCTATACTTAAAGTTACTACTTCTTTCTTCCAAACTTCTTTTTCATCGTCAAAAAATATTACTCCCTCTTGATGCGTTTCTACTGGGAAGTTTTTTATAACTTGCAATTTAAATGGCAAATTAGATACAATAGCCATATGATTCCAACTCCCTTTGTTTTTGAACTACGATCTCTCTACATAATTTAAACTCTGATAAATCCTGATATTCGTCAAAAATTTGATATATGTTTTTCGAGCTCTTATCATTTAATATTTCTCCCAACTGATTTTCCGGACCACGTACTTTAGTCAAAACTCTCTGTGCAATCTGTAAATCTATTCCAATTGCAAAAGTAAACTCGCCAATATTAGATTTTGGAAGATTCCATAAATACATATCAATATTTTTTACGATTCTCGGTCCTACACCGTATTTTGAACTTACACTATGTAACAATGTATGAATATCCCATAATAATTGATGAACACGGATCATATCCTGTTCAGAACTTGTAACAATTATTGAATTATAATCATCCATACTCCAGTTTACATTAACAAGTGATCCATATTTTTTCTTTTCCCATTCTTTTGCATAATTTAAGACATCCAATTGAATTACATTTGCTCTATCCAGAACTTTATCAGAAAAATGATATGTTGATTCATCAACATTAATAGTTCCTACAAATTTAACGTTTTCCCCTATTGTAATTTTATATGGATAATCTGCAGAATTATACAATCTTCCACTATACTGTTTATCATACAATTGTAATTCTGGATTTTTAACTGGTTGTTCCAAAAGAGACAAAAACTTACTAAAATAATGCTCAACTCTTGCTAAGTTCATTTCATCAAAACACACTATGTATATTTTATGTTCATCATTCTGTGCTCTAACCAAAAAATCTACCAATCCAGAATCTGATGCTCTATACACCATATGTACTAAATCCACATATCCAAGTAAATCTGAATCGTCATTCCAAGACGGCCTTACTGGTATAAATAGCAATCTATTTTCATCCGGATTATTTGCATTAGTATTAATTCCCAAAGCTTTGGCATAAATATCCACAATTGCTGATTTTCCTGTTCCACTCAAACCAGATAGAATAACGAGACTATTACATTTCAAAGCAGTATGAATATTTACAAAATCTTTCATATTATAGAACAACGGATCTTTCCTTTTTTGACTGTGATAATCCATAGAAGTAATAATTAATTCATCATTTTTTTCTGTAGTATCGATTTCGATAATACCTTCATTGTTCATCCGTATATTTTTTCCTGCCTCACTTATTTCTTTTTCAATTTTATCTTCTTCTATTTGAGTTCTTGTATTACTCTCTTCTATTGTCGAATTTTTCAACAACTGATCTTCAATATTAGCATAAATATTTTCTGGTAAATACAAAATTGTTGGATTCAAAGATAACTGATAAACCCAATATTCATTATAATCACTGATATTTACAATCCCTATTTTTTCACAATCAAAAATAATTCCTCCCTGCGTGTTTTGTCTATAATCTAAAATATGTCCTATTGCATACATTGATCCATCTTCCTCCATCCATATAACAAATGAAGGGATAAATGCGTCTGTATAATAACCATATGTACTTCCTACACTTTTTTTATTTCTTAAAGTATCAATAAATTCTTCTTTATTTTCGTACTCTCTAAATAATTTCCAATTTCTATCATTCGCCCACTCAATTACTTCTTTATTATCCTTAGAACAAAATACGGGAATAGCATAATACTTTGTATCGCTTTCAAATTTAGGTGGTTTACTTACTAAATTTGTTTTTCTGCTTAGCATATTAGCATGTCCACCTTCATTAACTTTATAAGAATAGATAAATAACTTATCCTCTACTTCCTGTTTAAAATTTTCAATTCTACTTTCCTCTGTAGAATATTCATCATCATTGATTGCATAATCATCTTCAAACGAACTAATAAATCCGGACACAAATGTTGGACTTTCTTGTGGTAATAAAAGTGATTTTACTCTATACTGAATATAAGAACCTTTATTTATAAAAACATTATCTCTTCCATCAGCCTCGTCTTCATCAGCTAAAACTCCAATATATTCTCTATTTTGCATATCCATTACTAACACCTCCAACTTTTTCTATCAATGATTTAATATTACTTTTTAAAACAATTTTATCACACGGTAACCTCTTCATTTTCATTACTTCCGAATAACTAAAGTCTGTTTCTATAATCCATATCTCTTTGTACTTATCTCGTTTAATAGATTCTTCGTATGCATCTGACCATTTATATAATTGTTCAACATTATAAAATGGAAATTTATCTTTATTTATATCCTTCTTAGAAAAACATAACACTTTCGGTGCTCTTTTAAACACTTCTTGATAATTTATATTCTCCTGCTTACACAAGTCGAGTTCATACTCTAATCTTCTAATATTTTCTTTTAAGCTACCTATTTCATCTTCCAATTTTGCGTTTTCGTATGTTTTTTCCTCAACTTGTCTTCCTAATTTTCCTTTTTCCTTTTGCAATCGCAAGATTTCCTTCTGATAGTCTTCTCCTTCAATTCTTAAACCTTGAATCGTATTCTGTAATTTTTTATTTTTTATTTGTAACTGTTGTACTTCTTTTTCATAATCCTCATCTTTTTCTTTTCCAATATCTTCTGGCTTATTTTTTCCTTCTATAATTAATTCTTTTTTCTTTTTTTCCGTTTTCTTTAAACTTATTTGTTCTATTTTTTGTTCTATTACATCACGTTCATCTTTATCTCTCAACCATTTTTTTGCCAAATCAACAATCGCATCATCTATTTCCGTTTCATTTAATGCATCTAAAAAAATACTACTCTGATATTTTCCCTTTTTTTTCCTTTCTAACGCTGCACATATTAATGCTTCAGGTGCCATCCATACATTTTTGGTAAAACCTTGTACTGTAAATCCTTTTGTCACCGCTTTTTTTATAATCATCTGAAGTATATTTGTATCCAATATTTTTATTATATTTTTCGAAAAATCAATCTCTCCCATACTTCCTCCTAAGTAAAATAACGTTCATAAATATATTTACTATTATACTTCAAATTCTATTAAGAATAAAGTCAAACTAACCACTGTTCATCTATATTTCTCTTCTAAAAAAACTGCAATACTTTGTTTTTCAAAATACTGCAGCTTTTTTTCGAAATATTACCTACATTATCAGGTATCGGTCATCTATATTATTAACTAATTGCATCATTAAAATATTACTGCTATAAAAAATATGGGGGTTACCATAACGGTAGGCGGTTAGTCCTTCAACAGAGGGACTGTGACCCTCTGAT
>ENA-OPCA01001170-OPCA01001170.1-human-gut-metagenome-genome-assembly--contig:-NODE-1170-length-21339-cov-7.787493_pt1 | contig 21339 bp, 17 predicted proteins | sample MGYA00241076_ERZ501468 | MGnify/ENA primary metagenome ERZ501468 (study PRJEB25962, sample SAMEA2042633) | human gut metagenome | biome: human gut; feature: human-associated habitat; material: faeces... | reverse complement strand
AGGTGATTGCCCGACACCTGATTCAATCCTTCGACATCGGAGAAGTCACGCCGGAGATGGCGCATGAAATCGGAAAACAGTTTGCCGACGAATGGCTGAAAGGCAAGTATGAATATGTGATCGCCACCCACATCGACAAGGGGCATTGCCATAATCACATCATCTTCAATGCTGTCAATTTTGTAGACTACCATGCCTATCGGAGCAACAAGCGGACATATCGGGAAATGCGCCAACTCAGCGACGAAATCTGTAAGGAACATGGGCTTTCCGTGATCCCACCCTCACAGAGCAAGGGCATGGACTACAAGGAATACACAGAGGCTAAACGCGGCACAAGCTGGAAGCAAAAGCTCAAGCAGACCATCGACCGCTGCATCATCACAGCGAAGGATTACGATGAGTTTTTGAAACTCATGCAGGAAGCCGGATATGAAATCAAGACCGGAAAATACATCTCCTTCCGTGCTGAGGGACAGGAGCGTTTTACCCGTGCAAAGACCATCGGAGACAACTACACCGAGGAACGGATCAAAGAGCGCATTCAGGGGCGCGGGAACCGCAAGCGCCAGATGCAGACCTCTCGCCGGGGTATCTCCCTCATCAGCGACATTCAGGAGCGCATCCAGCTCATCGGCAGCAAAGGTTACGAACACAAAGCGAAGCTCACCATTCTCAAAGAGGCCGCGCGTACTCTCAACTACCTGACTGAGAACAACCTTCTGCAATATGCTGACCTTGAAAAGAAAGTCGAGGACATTCACAGCTCCTATGCCCGCACCGGCAGTGAGCTGAAAAATGTTGAAGCCAAACTGCGTGAGGTGCAGCCGCTTATCAAAAACATCTCGAACTACCAGCGGCTCAAACCGGTTTATGATGCCTATATGAAGGCGGCGGACAAACCGGCATACCGTGCCAAACACGAAGCAGAGCTTGTCATCTATGAGGCGGCAAAGAGCACTCTTCTCGCCATACAAGGCGACGGAAAATTGCCGAGCTTGAAATCTCTGCAAGCCGAACAGCAACGGCTCGTGGACGAGCAGCAGCGCCTTTATGACGAACGCGCCAAGTTGAAAAAAGAAGCTCGCCTGATTGACACGATGAAGGCGAATGTGGATGATTTCCTCAGTCCCTCGATGGCAAAGGAACAGGAGAAATCCCGCAGCGGAGAACTCGAATAAGCAACAAGGCTCACTGCTCACTTTGGGGAGTGAGCCTTTCACATTTTACAACGCAAAACAACGAGAGAATACAGTAAATCACATTGAATATTCTATTCTCCCGTGGTAAATTGATAATGCATAGACTGAATCGCAAAGAACGACTTCTCAGATCCTTGCGTGAACTTAACGATGCCCATAATCTGATAGACTGTCAGCCATTCTTTCGATTACACGGAAGGAGATACAATGTTTCAGAAAGTGATTTATAAAAGGCAATACAATAAACCTACAATAGAGGAAATAGAAGCTGAGATAGCCGATGAACCTATACCAGCCGAAGTAAAAGAACCCGCTCCGTCAAAAGATAAATGTTCATCAAAGGACATATTCAAACAGCTCAATGAGGGCGCAGTTTATGTGCCGCTTCCTGAGCGGAAACCTATCGCCAAGGTATTTATCAGTCAAGCCATCGAAATATCTGAGAACTACCAAATTGACACTGAAATCAGACAAGGTGCCGGGACAGTCACGGTAATTTTCTCATTCGATTGCGGCGGTGCAATGGGCTTCTTGAAAAGCGTGATCCAGTATGCCGATGACATTTCTTTTTTCTCAAGCACAAATGGATATGAGATCGTCCTTGCTCTCGATTTTTACACTTACGCATTATACCGGCACGGAAGGAAGATGCGTCCCTGACTATTTTGGCCTGTGCATTGCGCAGGCTTTTTATTATTGTGCAGCAATCCAAGAACTTGAAATTTATTTTGAATTTTCGGACGGATGAATTGCGTTTGTGGAGCTTTCGATGTATAATAAAATGAGGGTCACTATAAACGGTTGAGTGAGGTGCAGTGATGAAGATAAGCTACAAGAAATTATGGGTAATGCTGATTGAACGAGAGATCCCGAAGGCGGTTTTTCGGAAAGAAACCGAGCTTTCGCCGGGTACCATGAGCAAGCTTAATAAGAATGAAGAGGTCGCCCTTTCTGTCTTGCTGCGCATCTGTGAGTATCTGAATTGTGACATCGGGGACATTTGCGAAGCGATCCATACGGACAAGTAAGCCACGCACTGTGCATTCTATATATCGTTAAAAAAGACTACGGAGGTAGCTTCAATGGCTGAAACGAATACAAGCAATATTGGATTTGAAAAACAGATTTGGGATGCAGCTTGCGTCCTTCGCGGCAACATCGACGCTTCGGAATACAAGTCGGTTGTTCTCGGGTTGATTTTTTTGAAATACATCTCAGACCGCTTCGAGGCGAAGTATCAGGAGCTTGTTGCTGAGGGCGACGGCTTTGAAGAGGATAAGGACGAATACACGGCGGAGAATATCTTCTTTGTACCGGAAAACGCAAGATGGAGCGTCATATCTGCCGCTGCGCACACGCCTGAGATCGGCACAGTCATCGACGAGGCCATGCGGAGCATTGAGAAGGAAAACAAGCGGCTAAAAGACATCCTCCCCAAAAACTTTGCCCGTCCTGAGCTGGATAAGCGGCGGCTCGGTGAGGTCGTTGACCTCTTTACCAATATCCAGATGATCGACCACGGGAACAGCAAGGATATTCTCGGCCGCACTTATGAGTATTGCCTTGCCAAATTCGCTGAACAGGAAGGTAAGCTCGCCGGTGAGTTCTATACCCCGTCCTGCGTTGTTCGCACCCTTGTTGAAGTATTGCAGCCATACAATGGCCGTGTCTACGACCCCTGCTGCGGGTCTGGTGGTATGTTTGTCCAGTCCTCAAAGTTCATCGAAAATCACGGTGGGAATATCAAAAACATCTCTGTGTATGGTCAGGACTCCAACCCTACCACTTGGAAGCTGGCACAGATGAATCTTGCTATTCGCGGCATCGAAGCTGACCTTGGCAAGTTCAGCGCGGACACATTCTTCAATGACTGTCACCCGCAGCTCAAGGCAGACTTCATTATGGCAAATCCGCCCTTCAACCTCTCCGGTTGGGGGCAAGATAAGCTGCTGGATGATGTGCGTTGGCAATACGGAACGCCCCCGGCCAACAACGCCAACTTTGCTTGGCTGCAACACATGATTTGGCATCTCGCGCCGAACGGACGGATTGGCATGGTGCTTGCGAATGGTTCACTGTCTTCTCAGTCTGGCGGTGAGGGCGAGATCCGAAAGAACATCATCAACGCCGACCTTGTAGACTGCATTGTCGCTATGCCGTCCCAGCTCTTCTACACAACACAGATTCCGGTGTCGCTCTGGTTCCTTGCCAAGAATAAAAAGCAGAAGGGCAAGACGCTTTTCATCGACGCAAGAAAAATGGGCACGATGGTCACGCGAAAGCTCCGGGAGCTGACGGATGAGGATATTCAAAGGATTGCCGATACTTACAACGCATTTGTTGACGGAACTCTTGAGGATGAAAAAGGCTTCTGTGCTGTTGTGACCACGCAGGAAATTGCCAAGCAGGACTACATTCTCACGCCGGGGCGCTATGTGGGCATTGAAGAACAGGAAGATGACGGCGAACCGTTTGAGGAAAAGATGAGCCGGTTGACCTCTGAGCTTTCCGAACTGTTTGCAAAATCCCACGAGCTTGAAGCCGAGATCAAGGAGAGACTGGGGGCGATTGGGTATGAAATCTGAATGGAAGACTTCAACAATCGGTGCTGCGTGCTCACTTGTGACTGATGGCTCGCATTCCAGTCCCAAGAGCGTTGAAAGCGGCGAGTATATGGTGTCAGTCAAAGATTTTACAGAATACGGATTTGATTTCACTTCATGCCGTAGAATCAGTAGTGATGACTATGAAACGCTGAAACGAAATGGCTGTGTCCCTGAGCAGGGCGATATTTTGATAGGCAAGGACGGAGCAAGATACTTTGAAGACATTATTATCTACCGTCAGCCGGAAAGACCAGCATTGCTATCGTCTATTGCAATTTTGCGGTGCAATAAGGAAGAAATTCAGCCAGAGTTTTTATACTATACCCTACGAACTCCTGGTTTCAAACAGGATGTCCGTGATAATTATGGGTCAGGTTCCGCAATTCCGCGGATCATTTTGAAAGACTTTAAGCGGATGCCAATATCGTACCCATCCCTTGAAGTGCAAAAACAGATTACCGCTGTTCTAAGCATTTTGGATCAGCGCATTCAGGCAAACACGAAGATAAACGATAATTTACAGCAGCAAGCGAAGTCGCTATACGAAGAAATGTTCCTCAACAATCCCGATGCAGACATGGTATCAGGAACTTTGAGTGATATTGCAACAATTACAATGGGACAATCTCCGAGCGGTAGCAGTTATAACGAAGAATCCGTTGGCGAAATATTCTATCAAGGTCGAGCCGAATTTGGATTTCGTTTTCCAACCCGTCGCTTATTTACAACTGAGCCTAAGCGCATGGCAGAACCCGGAGATGTGTTGCTCAGTGTTCGCGCACCTGTTGGCGATTTGAATGTAGCTTATGAAAAGTGCTGCATTGGACGGGGATTAGGTGCGATCCACAGCAAGACCGGGGACAGCTCTTTTATGCTATACACAATGTTTGCGCTCAAGCCGCAACTTGATGTTTTCAACGGCGAAGGTACTGTTTTCGGCTCCATAAACCGGAATGGATTGAGTAATCTGCCAGTCAATATCCCATCAGCAGAAGAAATCGCAAAGTTTGAGGCTACTGTTCGGCCAATGGATAACCTCATTCGGACTAATTATGAGGAAATCTGCCGCTTACAATCTATCCGGGATAGTCTCTTGCCCAAACTGATGAGCGGTGAAATTGATGTCTCTGACATCCAGCTCTAAGCTGCTAAATTATCGTTTACCGCCTTATTCACTCTCATCAGTGGCGAGAGTCACTTCAAAGGAACTGCCACTGTTCATCGTTCTCTTAAATACAAAGGAGAACGACGATGAAAGAACAACTTATCCAAGAGATACAGCGTAAAATGCTGCCGTATCTCAACAACGAACAACTATTGCAGTTGGGTGATGCTTTGACTGAGACACTACGAGGCGTGAGCGTAAGTTATGAAGATACCACCCCAAAGCAGGAAGAACGGGATGCCGTTGAAGCGTTCATTACTGCCAAGCGCATTGAAGGCTGTTCCGAGAAAACCTTGAAGTATTACCGGAAGACGATTGAATCCATGCTGTCTGCCATAGCCAAAAAGGCTAATCAGGTAACAACGGAAGACCTTCGCAAATACCTGACTACCTACCAGACGCAACGCAGGTCCAGCAAGGTAACGATTGATAACATCCGGCGCATACTGTCCAGCTTCTTCTCATGGCTTGAGGACGAAGACTTCATCTTGAAAAGTCCGGTACGCCGGATTCACAAGGTAAAGACAGCCAAGGTGGTCAAAGACACCTACACGGACGAGGCGTTAGAGCTAATGCGGGATAGCTGCACAACTACAAGGGATTTAGCAATCATTGACCTACTCGCTTCCTCTGGAATGCGTGTTGGAGAGATGGTCATGCTGAACCGAGAAGACATTGATTTCAACGAGCGGGAATGCGTTGTGATCGGTAAAGGCAACAAGGAGCGTCTTGTGTACTTCGATGCAAGAACCAAAATACATTTGCAGAACTACCTCAACGAGCGCACAGATGCGAACCCTGCACTGTTTGTCTCGCTGAAAGCCCCGCACGACCGGCTGATGATCGGCGGTGTGGAAACACGGCTCCGGGAGCTGGGCAAACGCTTGAGTTTACCCAAGGTACACCCGCACAAATTCCGGCGGACGCTGGCGACCTCAGCCATAGATAAGGGAATGCCCATAGAGCAAGTCCAGCAGCTCTTAGGGCATCAGAAGATCGATACGACCATGCACTATGCAATGGTGAAGCAGCAAAATGTGAAGCTGGCACACAGAAAGTACATCGGATAGGATGGTGAAGCAAGTGGAGCAATGGACTGAAATACGGGCAGCGGACTTTATTGAGTTTAACCCGCGAATGAGTATAAAGAAAGGCACAATCGCCACGAAGGTTGCAATGGACAAGCTACAACCTTTTACAAAGAAAATACCTGATTCTGAAAAAGCATCGTTTTCGGGCGGTTCCAAGTTCCGTAATGGCGATACGATTATGGCGAGAATAACACCTTGCCTTGAAAATGGTAAGACAGCTTTTGTTGATATTCTTGGGAAAGATGAGGTCGCCTTTGGATCGACTGAGTTTATAGTAATGAGAGCAAGAGAAGGTATAAGTGATCCACAGTTTATATACTATCTCGCCACAAGCGCGTGGTTTCGCAATATTGCAATTAAATCAATGGTCGGATCGTCAGGAAGGCAACGGGTTCAACAAAGTGTACTCGATGATCTCGTCTTGAATGTCCCGCCGCTGGAAGAGCAAAAGAAAATCAGCTCGTTTCTCTGTGTTCTTGACCTGAAAATCGCGCTGAATAATGAGATAAACGATAATTTAGCGGCTTAGAGCAGGATGCCGGAAACATCGATCTCACCGCTCATCAGCTTCGGCAAAAGACTATCTCGCAGCCGCTTGAGCCTGTCATTTTCAATGGCGTTGCATTTTATCTGCTCAAGCATAGGTGAAACAATACTTTGGTACTCGGCTATCTCTTCGGCATTAGGTAAAACCAATTCAAAAGCAAGGGTATCAGATGGTGTAGTCCTTTGCCTACTGCCTGTCGATCCAGTAACATGACTACACATAAAATCTGAAAACGAATCGCTGTCAATAACCGAATATAAGAAATCAGTGATTTCTTGACTTTTGGCCTTATAAACAATGAACTCAGTTGAGCAGACAGCATTTTCAGTTAGGCAATAAGGTTTCCAGACGCGCTTTGTTGTCGGATTCAGCTTGGAAATCATAAAGCAGGAGTCATCGACGATAAACTTGTTGCTCTTAATCGCGGTCGATGGCTCAAACACGGGAAAATGCGCCTCATCAAAAGCAGGAATACTGTAATGCTCAAGTAGCATTTCCGGCTCTTTGGCTGGATTGAAGCTCTTTTTGGAGATAGTTGCCACATCGCCGAGCCGTACAATGCGCCAGCCAACGGGTAATTTGTCGCGATCTACTGTTTCAAACCGCTCGTGGTAAAGCAGCTCGGCTTGCTGCTGTAAATTATCGTTTATTTCCCTTGTCGCATTGCGAGCGACCACGCGCTGCCAAAACGCGGTATAATATAATTTGAAAATGGGAGGTATGTGCAATGGATATACAAGAAACAATCAGTCGCGTCAGAAAAGAATACAAGGATTATCTGCGTGAGAAGCATCCTGACTGGGCAGAAAGCAGTCTCAGCACCCATGTTTCGGATGCCTTCTACCTGTATCAGAATACCATTGCCCTCTCCTTCTGGAAGTGTTTTGAGAGCGACGAGTCGATGGCAGCGGCAAAGCAGGACATACTCGACTATCTGAAAAATGATGTGATGTCGGAACGCGCCGAGGAACGCACAGCCGGTTATTTCAACGATCTCAAGATGCTCAAAGAGTTCTTGGATGCAAAAGGCGGTGTAAGAGCCTATGTGGGGCCGGAGTACGATTGCGAAGTGACTGTCTACAAATATGTAAAAACGGCCTACGATGGAGCGCTTTCTTCCGATGACGCTGTTGCGGCCATGTGCAAGGAAGTTCCGTTCTTCGGGGAAACATCCCATAAGCTCATGGTCATGCTGTTTGCATCCATGATGGAGGGAACAAGGTACACCCGCCGGGGCAATACAGAAACAACGATTTACTTCATCGTCCATATCGGACAGGACTATGGCAAGGATCGCATGGTCAATGCCTTAAAAGCAACCCACGAAAACATAACCTACTACTACGAGCAGACCGGAAACAAGTCAAACAGCATCCGCCGGGGCTGCACAAAGGTAGCCAAGGACAACAATATTGATATGGATTTCAGCGAGAAGATGTTTGAGGGCATCATCCCGAAGGAATCCTCTGATACTGCCCTCACGGTCGATGACACAGCCGTCCGGTATTGGCTGTATGCTGCTGGCGATGGCTCCGTCAACTGGGAGAACGATTATGCTGAGGGTATTATGGCTATCGGCTGGGATGACATGGGCGATCTTATGCAGTACAGCTCCAAGGAAGAAATGCGAGCTAAGATGCGGGAAGTCTATGGAGGGACAAGCTCGTATAAGAACCAAGTTCACGCAACATGGCAGTTTGCAAATGACATCAAACCCGGCGACATCATCTTCGTAAAAAAAGGCAGAAAAGAAATCATTGGCAGAGGCGTTGTTGAAGGCGAGTATGTATATGATCCCACCCGCGAGCACTACCGTAACACCCGCACCGTCCGATGGACTGATAAAGGGTTGTGGGAGCATCCTGAGCAGTTGGCGATGAAGACCCTGACTGATGTAACGCCTTATACAGATTTTGTGAAGAAGACGCAAAGCCTTTTTGATGGAGAAAGCACAGATGTTGCTATCCAAGATGAGGATGAAGAGGAACGGACATACGATCCATATACCGCCGACGATTTCCTGCATGATGTGTTCATGGATGAAGACCGCTACAACATCCTCAAGGCTCTCGTGCTGACGAAAAAGAATGTGATTCTCCAAGGCGCACCGGGCGTCGGAAAAACCTTTGCGGCCAAGAGGCTTGCCTATTCTATCATGGGCGAGAAAGACACGAACCGCGTCAAGATGGTGCAATTCCATCAGAGTTACAGCTACGAAGACTTTATCATGGGCTTCCGCCCCACGGAAACAGGCTTCGAGTTGAAGAAAGGCGTTTTCTATGAGTTCTGCCGCAAGGCCGCAGAAGATGACCGTCCCTATTTCTTCATCATTGACGAGATCAACCGAGGCAACTTGAGCAAGATTTTTGGCGAGCTGTTCATGCTCATTGAAAGCGATAAGCGCGGAGTTGAGTTACAGCTTCTCTACGCGGACGAGCAGTTCTCTATTCCAAGCAATGTTTACATCATCGGCATGATGAATACCGCAGACCGTAGTCTTGCCATGCTGGACTATGCACTGCGCCGCCGTTTTGCGTTCTTTGAGATGACACCGGCATTTAACTCGTCTGGTTTCAGGGCATATAGGGCGAAGATCAACAACCCGAAGTTCGACCGCCTGATTGCCACAGTGGAGCAGCTTAATGATGTGATAGCGAATGATGATTCGCTGGGCGAAGGTTTCTGCATCGGCCATAGTTATTTCTGTACGAACACCACAGTCACAGACGATTGGATGAAGTCCGTGGTAGAGTTTGAGCTGATCCCGCTGCTCAAAGAATACTGGTTTGATGAAGCCGCAAAAGTCAAGGATTGGAGCCGTACTCTTCGTGAGGTGGTCAAATGATTCCCATTCGCAACATCTACTATATGCTGGCCTATGCGTTCCAAGTGTTGCACGAGCAAGGCTATAAGGATGTTGCCGCTGAGGATTTCCGAAACACCGCAGAACTGCTGGCTGCTATCCTATGCAAAGGCGTGTCTGTTCAGATTAAGAGGGGCTTATGCAGACAGTACATAACAAAGCAAGAGCCGCTGGCTTCCCCAAGAGGCAAGCTTGAAATTGGAGAATCCATCAAAACCCAAGTCCTTCGTAAAAAACAGCTCGTCTGCGCCTATGATGAGTTTTCGGTTAATGCCTATACAAATCGCATTATCAAAACGACAATGGCCGTACTGCTCCGTGCAGATATTACCAAGGCGAGGAAGAAGGAGATCCGCAAGCTGCTTGTCTTCTTCGATGGCGTAGATACCTTGGACGCTCATAACATCAACTGGAACATCCAATATGACCGCAATAATCAGACCTACCGGATGATAATTGAAATATGCCGGTTTGTTCTGAAAGGACTGCTGCAAACGACCGCAGACGGATCTACCCGTATTATGGATTATGCGGATGACATGACAATGGCAAAGCTGTATGAGAAATTCATACTGGGCTATTATCAGCGGGAGCACCCGGACATCCGTGCGTATTCCCCGCAAATCGCTTGGCAAGTGACAGATGGGTACAGAACGCTTTTGCCTACCATGCAGTCCGACATCGTGCTTTCAAACAAGAAAACTGGAAAGACGCTTATAATCGACGCAAAGTTCTACACGCACAATATGCAGATGAAAGCACCCTATATGACGCAAACGCTCCACTCAGGGAATTTGTATCAGATTTTCACCTATGTTAAGAACTGGGATGCAGCGCCCGGAGAAACGGTAGCGGGGATGCTTCTATACGCCAAGACAGATGATGCCGTTCAGCCGGATGGAGATTACCAGATGAGCGGCAATCAGATCAGCGTAAAGACGCTTGATATGAACTGCGAGTTCGCTGTGATCGCAGGACAGCTTGACACGATTGCAGAAAGGGTTAGATGATAACACAGCAGATCGAACAAAGGAGCAACGGAAATGGCAGGATATTATACCGAATCAAATTACGAGAATGCAGTTCTCCAATTACTCAACGAAGGGCTTGGCTACACCTATGTCTACGGACCGGATGTAGAGCGTGATTATCACTCTCCGCTCTACGAGGATGTCCTGTTGCCCGCCTTGCAGCGCATCAATAAGGGCTTGCCTCTGGATGCTATCAATGAAGCCATTTACAAGCTCAAGAACTTTGAGTCCGGCTCACTGCTGCAAAAGAACATGACCTTTACCGACTATCTGCAAAACGGTATCTCTGTAAAATACTTTGTAAATGGCGAGGAACGCTCCACCCTCGTCTACCTTGTTGACTTCAAAAATCCTGCCAATAACGACTTTACCGTTGCCAACCAGTGGACTTTCATCGAAAACTCCGAAAAACGCCCGGATGTCATTCTCTTCATCAATGGTCTGCCCCTTGTCGTAGTGGAGCTGAAATCTCCCTCCCGCGAAGAGACAGATGCTTCCGACGCATATCGCCAGCTCCGCAATTATATGTACGAGATCCCCTCCATGTTTATTTACAATGAGGTCTGCGTCATGAGCGATATGACTACCTCAAAGGCCGGAACCATCACCTCCGGTGAAGACCGCTTCATGGAGTGGAAAACAACGGACGGCAGCTACGAGAACACACAGTACGCAGCCTTTGACACCTTCTTTGAGGGACTGTTTGAGAAGAACCGATTCCTCGACATCCTGAAGAACTTTATCTGCTTCAATGTGGACGGCGAGAAAACATTCAAAGTGCTTGCCGCCTACCATCAGTATTTTGCCGTCAAGAAGGCGATTGCTTCCACTCAAAAGGCAACCGTCACAGATGGCAAAGGCGGTGTGTTCTGGCACACGCAGGGCAGCGGGAAATCGCTGTCTATGGTGTTCTATGCCCACTATCTGCAAGAGGCATTGGAAAGCCCAACAATCGTTGTGATCACAGACCGAAACGACTTGGATGACCAGCTCTACGGCCAGTTTGCCCGCTGCAAGGATTTCTTACGCCAAACGCCGCAACACGCTCAAAGCCGAACCCACTTGAAAGAGCTGCTTGCAAACCGTCAGGCTAACGGCATCATCTTCACTACCATGCAGAAGTTTGAGGAAAGCGGTGAGCCTCTTTCTGAGCGTCGGAATATCATCGTCATGGCGGATGAGGCGCACCGCAGTCAATACGGATTAACAGAGAAAGTTGTAGTGCGCCAGAAGGAAGACGGCGAGGTTGAGGCCAAGACCATCATCGGTACTGCCCGCATCATCCGTGATACGCTCCCGAACGCTACATATATTGGCTTTACTGGCACACCTATCTCTTCTAAAGACCGCAGCACCCGTGAGGTGTTCGGTGATTATATCGACATTTACGATATGACTCAGGCAGTTGAGGATGGAGCGACCAGACCGGTTTACTATGAAAGCCGCGTCATCCATCTCAAGCTTGATGAAAAGACGCTGCATCTTATTGACGATGAGTATGACCTGATGGCAGAGAATGCCGATCCTTATGTTATCGAAAAGAGCAAAAAAGAACTTGGCCAGATGGAGGCAATTTTGGGAGCTGACCAGACGATCCGTTCTCTGGTAGACGATATTCTCGACCATTATGAAAACTATCGCGCCAATATTCTGACCGGAAAGGCGATGATTGTTGCCTACTCCCGCCCCATCGCCATGAAGATATACAAGCGGATTTTGGAACTGCGTCCTGCTTGGACGGAAAAGGTCGCAGTTGTCATGACGCAGGGCAACAACGACCCCGAAGAGTGGCGTGAAGTGATCGGCAATAAGGCTCACAAAGAAGATATGGCGAGAAAGTTCAAAGACAACGACTCGCCGCTTAAAATCGCTATCGTTGTGGATATGTGGTTGACCGGCTTTGATGTTCCTTCCCTTGCCACAATGTATGTCTATAAGCCTATGGCCGGTCACAACCTCATGCAGGCTATCGCTCGTGTCAATCGCGTTTTCAAGGACAAGGAAGGTGGCTTGGTTGTTGACTATGTGGGCATCGCTGCTGCGCTGAAACAGGCCATGAATGACTACACAGCGCGGGACAAGAAGAACTACGGTGACACGGATGTCAGCAAGGCTGCATATCCGAAATTCCTTGAGAAACTGTCCGTGTGCCGTGACCTATTCTACGGTTATAACTACGATAAGTTCATGACTGGAACTGACCTTGATAAGGCGAAGGCGATTACCGGAGGTGTAAACTACATCCTCGGCAAGAGCGTTGCAGAGCAAGACCTTCCCGACAAGGAGAAGACGCAAAACATCTACATCAAGGAGGCGTTGCTTCTCAAACAGGCACTTTCGCTGTGCGGTAGCTTGGTAGATGAAAAGACACGCTTTGAAGCGGCATTCTTTGAATCTGTCCGAACGATGATTGTCCGGCTTCTGTCCGGTGGTACGGGTAAGAAGTTTACGCTGCCGGAAGTAAACGAGCGGATCAATGAGCTGCTGAAACACAGTATCAAGAGCGAGGGCGTAATCAACCTTTTCTCGGATGTGAAGGCGGAGTTTTCGCTGTTCGATCCGAAGTTCCTTGAAGAGATTGCCAACATGAAGGAGAAAAACCTTGCTGTTGAACTCTTGAAAAAGCTGATTGCCGAACAAGTCTCGGTTTACCGGCGAACCAATATTGTCAAATCAGAGAAGTTTTCTGAACTTATTCAGGGTGCAATGAACCGATACCTGAATGGGATGCTGACCAATGAGGAAGTCATTCAGGAGCTTTTGAAGCTTGCCAAAGAAATTGCCGATGCAAATGCAGAGGGCGAAAAGCTGGGATTGACCGCCGACGAGCTTGCATTCTACGATGCTCTGACCAAGCCCCAAGCCATCAAAGACTTCTACGAACATGACGAACTGATTGCAATTACAAAAGAGCTGACCGATCTGCTCCGTAAGAACCGGACAATAGACTGGCAGAAGAAGGAAAGCGCCAGAGCCGGTATGCGCCGGTTGGTCAAGCGCCTTCTCAAAAAACACAAATACCCGCCAGAGGGCATGGATGACGCAGTTCATACCGTGATGAGCCAATGTGAAATGTGGACAGATAATGTAATGACTGTGTGACCATTCATCGTCTACTGTTCGTTATCAACGCTATGCCTCGAAAGGAACATAATATGGATGTCCGCGAAACAGCAGAACTGGATGAAGATGAGCGCTTTATCACGATTGCAGATGGCAGCGATACTGGAATCGTCAATAATCAAGTCCCCGAAGCAGATATAATCAGGTATAAAGACAGCACCTATGAGATTGTTTCTAAGATTGCCTATTTGATTGGTGTGCCAAAGCGGATTTTTGAGAATGAGCACGAGCCGCCTAAAATGGAAGTTTATGAACGGCTTGAACAGGACAAGGCGGCTCGGATAATCCGCCACCTTTGCATTATCCGAACGGCCATAGAGCGGAATTTCAAACACATCAATGAAAAGATGCGGTTTGACTATACTTCAATTTACAATCTCCCTGAGTATATTCCGCCAGACAGCATGACACAGCTCAGTGCTGATGGAGTCAATTTTGTCCGAAAGAGCAGCAAAAAACTTTGCCATCATGTTATTGAGATCAACAAGTTGATAGCTGATAGAATTAACAACTGCAAAAAGCTATTTCCTCTTTGGCTAAATTGGCAATATGTAAAAAATCTTTTTGTGATGCCCAATGGTCTAACAGAGGATGGGACAAAGGCCGCTGCGGATATTTACTACTCGCATTTGCTTTTCTATCCGTATCAGGTTTACATCAACTGGACTCCTAAAGAAGAAGGGAACATTCTCTATAACGACAAGAAATTTGTCACCTTGCTCTACCAATGGAATAATGACTATTTCACAGAATATAGCAAGGTATCAGACGCAGGGAGCTATGTTAAGGGAAGCATCTATGAGTTTATAGAAAGCAGCGAGAAAGTTGTCATCGTGGTAGATTGCGAAAATTCAGACCCATACAAACTTTGTGCAACGCTGAGGAATCTTGACCGTCAATATACGAAGAAGATTTCTTCAATCATCTTGTTTGATGATGTTCATGCTGCATCTGCGTGGCGCATTTTGGAGAGCTTCACCGCAATCCCTGTTGAGCACATGATGATCGAACGAGTGAAGCAAAATAAATCCCTTGTTGATGTGATGCTCATTTCAAGAACCTGTCAGGAACACTATAAAAACAATGTGGATTCCTTCATCCTTGTGTCAAGCGACTCGGACTACTGGGGGCTGATTTCGTCTCTGCAAGATGCCCGTTTTCTTGTCATGATCGAACGGGAGAGCTGCGGGCCAGACTTGAAAAATGCACTTTCAGATGCCGGAATATTCTACTGCTACATAGATGACTTCTATTCAGGGAATACCGAAGACATCAAGCAAGGCGCACTCTTTAAGGAGATGTATCGGTACATCGACAATGCCGTCAGACTCAACATATTTGAGATGTTTGATGAAGCAATACGCACAACACGGATTGAAATGAGTTCAGCAGAAAAACAGCAATTCATTTCTCAATATGTGAAAACGATGCAGATGAGGATCACCGACAGTGGCGATGTGGTCTTGGAGTTCAAACGAAAATAAGCGGAGGTGTAAAATTATGATGGATGAATTATGGCGTGAAGAGGAAAAGAAAACATTAGAGAGTATTGCCAAGCTTACCGAATTGGGAAAAGTCAAATGGGAATGCGTAGAATACAATCCGCTGTGTTTCATGAATGAGGACAAGGTGGATGAAACCTCTGCTTATTTGTGCCAGATGTTTACTCTGACAGCGGAAATCGGTGGGATGCCTTACGAGCTTGAAATAGCCGAATACATTACCGTACCTGACGGGAAGGGCGATATTGCGCTTACCTTAACACGAGATGTCCCTGATGATTTTATGAAGATTGATTCCATACTGTCCAGTGATGTTGATGAATATGAAAACTGTGAGCCGAGCGAGATAGGTAAACGATACAAAAATGATCCTGCCATGCGGCTAACAGAAACCATCGTCCCCGTAGTAATTGAGTCCGAAGCTGTTCAAGACACTTTTGAATGGGCTAGGTTCATCAATGAAAACGGAATTGCAGATGAGATTCTTAATCATCCAGTGGTTCGGCTTGCCGAAAAGCTGTTTAATAAACATCGCCTTCTCGACTACCACCGGATTCTTTTCGACATCCCTTATAGGGAAAAATTGATCTCAGAATAAAGAATAAGCCGCAGTCCCCACAATGGGAACCGCGGCTTATTCAATTCATTGCTGGCTAATTACCAGATTATATGTTTTCTACCACAAGCGTTATGGGATTGATGACACGCACCGGCTTACCCTGCTGTTGCGCATACTGTACGGTTTTCCCTGTGCCACTCGGTTTGCCGTTCCATACTGCAATAATGTAATCAGCCTGGTCCACCATATAACGATTGCGCTTGTGCATACAATCCGGCGTATAACGCTGCTGCAAAAGCGTTTCTTTGTCGCATTTGGAGGCTATATCAAAGTACCGATCCCTGAGAGCCTCGCTCCATTTCTCAGCTTGTGTTTCGCAAGGGATGGCACACTCAAGCGTAATGCCATTATAAGCCGATTTCAAGCCAAGGACGATCTCAGCCGCAAACATATCAACGCCGATTGCCATACCGGTGATAAAGTGCGTAACGCCATTCTCTTCAATCTGCCTGATTATTTCATCTCTGAGCTTCTGCTTGAGTGCAATACATCTTTCGTCTGCCTCATTGAATCCGAACGGGAGGCTCTGGGGTCTGTGGCCGGTAAATGCACATTTCTTTGTCTTCATATCTCATCTCTCCAACTATGTGTTTTAGCGCTATTCTCATTCGCTTATCCATAGTATAGCATGAAGAGATGCAGAAGTCAGTCGAAATACGCGGTAAAAGAAAAAACTGCGCCGAATAAGCGCAGTTCAATGGCGAATGTTATTTTTCATTCTCTTTTTCTTGACGGATCAGGAGTTCAACTATTTGGAGAATGCGATTTTGAGCATCAACCGAAAGGGTGCCCAATTCATTCGAGAGCTGTGTTGCCTTATACTCTGTCGTGTGGTCGAGTACATCACAGAAGATGGCATCCGCAGATACCTCAAGAGCGTTAAGCAACAATATCAAATTTTCACAACGGGGAAAAGATGCGCCCCGTTCTAAGGTTGAAATATAGTTTGCAGTGAATCCGGTCTTTTCGGCAAACTCTTCCTGCGTAAGACCGAGGCGTTCGCGGCACTGCTTGATCCGCTTGCCTATTCGTTTATCTATCATGACAACTACCATGCCCTTTTCTGTATCGTTCATAGTAATTATATGGACAAGCGGCACAGTTATACAGAAACGCTAATCCACTCTCAATGTATTAGCGACATAGTGCGGACGAAATTCATGAAAGAATCACAAAAAAAAGAGCCTCAGCCGACACCCGCAAGGACATCGACCGAGGCTCTTCGCTTTTGATAGAAAATCAACCTTTATTCTGACATTTCAGGCGTTTGGAGCTTAGACAGGAAAACATACGGGGCTACGCTTCATCTCTGCTCAGAGGGCAGGAAATCAGCGATTTTCGACCTTTATCCCGACAGATTTTGGCTTTGTCCTGAGCGCTTGGAAAAGTAATGCGGACAGGCGATGATAACGGCGCGGAAGCTCTGCTTGCAAGGATGAATGCAGCGGCGGCACAGGTCATTGTATTTGCGCCGACCGTCGCTGCCTAAAAAGAAGCTCCATTCGAGCTTCCATTTCTTGCTCCGGCTCATAACTCACGCTCGCTTTTCTTCTCCTTGTGGGGAGAAGGCTTATCCGTCTGCTGGGCGGTTTTGGCGGATTTCAGCCGATCCATGATAGAGACTTTACCGCCCTTCTCGCTCGTTTTGTCTTCCTTCGGGCCGTTGTTGATGATTCCGTCAATCATGCCGTAGTCATCCTCAAGCGACATTTCAGCGGCTTTGAGTGGATTTTGCTTTTCCAGCTCGGCCACCCAATCCGCTTTCTCCACACCGAAGATACCGCCTTTGGCGGCGTGTTCCTTGATCTCGTTAGCGTCCAGAACCAGCCCCTCGGTATCGTCGCCGTACAGCCGGTAAATCTGGCACGACTTCATGACCTCAGCCGCAGCATCCTCCCGCATGGGCAGCATACCGCCCCATTTGTAGCCGTACTGCTTCATATCCTCGATGCTGATGCTGTCATCCGGCATCTTCTCGACCGGCATGACCTCCTGACGGAGCAGATTGACTGCGGTTTCATCGAAGCCGTCATAGATATGGGACAGCACCAGCTCGCCGCGCTCATCGACAATGATACAGGAGGCATCGTCCCCAAAGGTGTCGTGCTCCATCAGCCAGAAGGTGTGACCGTCGATCTCTTTATGGTCAATCGTGTGCCATGTGCCGATATGACCATCCACCGCCATGCCGGAGGTGTTTTCATTGACAATGGAGCTTTTCTCTTCAAGAACTGTCTGTTTCTGCTGTTCTTCGGAAATCATCGGGATAGCAACAATCCTGTCTCCGATTTTGGCAAACTGCTCCGGCATTTTGAACTCCGTCACAAACTGTCGCAACAGATCCGGCGAAAGCGAGCCGAAGCTGTCATCCGTCAGCCCTGTGACAAGGAAGGTACCGGCAACAATATCATAGATTTCACCGTTGTCATCCCGCAGAGCGCGGTTGAGAGGCAAACCGTTCATCTTGCCTTCTCCGTTGCAGACAATAGCAACCGGCTCTTCAAAGGGATAGACCGCCTCAATGTCCCCGCCAACCTCATGCTGTAAGGACTCAAGGCTGGAAGGGATTTCTTTCACGTAGGGCTTCTTGTCCGGCTCAACCACCAGCACAGTGATCGTGCTTGGCTGCTCCAATTCCTCGCCGCTTCCGGTGACACGGTACTCATCGGGAATATCCTCAAGCGTACCGTCAAAGTAGCGGTTCCAGCTATCGCCGGTAGGTCGGATGTACCCGGCGTCGGTCAGCGTGCCGCCTTCATTGATTGCACAGTCTTCACCGTACCGCTCAAAGTCGATGTAGTCCACAAAGCTGCCGAACTTGTTGTCGCTGTTGTAGCCACCCTCAAAGAAGTAGTAACGACCGAGATCGTCATAGTCCTTGATGTCGGGGATAAAATCATAGTTGTCGAGATTGTAGGTCAGGTTGATCAGATCGTCGAGGTCATTCACTTCATCGCAGCCGCTATCCATGATTGCCACGAAATGCTCAAGCTCAGAGCGGGACATCTCATCCAGCCGCGCGGCGAGGTAGTTGAGCTTATCGAGGTTTTCGTATTCGCCAAGGAGATTGCTGACTCCATGAATGGAGCAGTCATAATCCGTGATAAACCATTCCTCATAAACCTGACCAAACTCGCCCTTTGAGCCGATGCCGATCCGCTCGAAGACCTCCTTCATTTCCTCTTCGGTGGTCGGAAAATGAACCCATTCACCGACAAGCTCGCCTTCGTTGTACTTGCCGAGATTGGTCACGAAGGCTTCAAAACTGCCATCCAACACGGGCATAGGCATCCTCCTTTCAATCGTCCATCATACTGTCCGGCGCGATGTAGAGCTGGGCAAACGCCTCGTCGGTGATACCCTCAAGCTTCCGAACGGTATGAAAAAGCAGCTCCGCCATCTCATCGTCCAGCTCATTGATGGGCAGCGACTTCATCTCTGCAATCAGCCTCTTGCGGCTGGAAGTGTCGAAGCAACACATCAGATTTGTCTCTTCCACGGTAAAAAACATAATCACATCTCCATTTCTTTTGATTTCGGTTTCTTTGTTTGCTCAGGCTTTTTAGCACCTTTGTCCGGCGCAGTCTGGGCGTGTTCTTTGAGCTTTGCGAGGACAGAAGTCTTCTTCTGAGAGGGATGCTCTCTGCGATCCATTGCTTTCCAGAGGCTTTCAGCCGGAGCTTCCTCCACATAGGAGCGGACAATAGACAGCCGCTCATGGAATGGAACGGGATTTTTCCTGTCCGTGATGTCCGTCAGGCTGACTTCTTCATTTGGAAAATCAACTTTGTCAACGCGGACAGTTTTGCCGTCCATATCCATCACCATGCCAACAGGGATATAGTCCTCAGCGAGAAGGTGCTTGACGGTTTCCTGTCTACCGTCTTCACCGGATTGCGTGACAAGGACATCGTTGCCTTGTCCCCACAGAGCTTTTGCCTTGGCGACCCACTGATCTTCCCGAAAACCGGTCACGGCGACCTGCCCGCCGCCTTCCAGCTCTTTCATCAGGAGCTTTGTGCCGAGCGCGGGCGCTGCCTTCTTCGCATCTTCACCGTAAATCTCGAAGTAGCCGTTCTGGGCAAAGCAGACAATCGCTTCGGGATGGGCTTCCTTGACGGCATTGTAGGCGGTCTGCGCTTCAAGGGGCAATATGCCAAACTTTTCTGTCACGCCATGCTGGACGGCAAGCTTGTGAATGTGATCCTCAATACTGCCGGTTTTCGCATGGAAGCCCGTTTTGAAGCGCTCACGGCGGAGGATCATGTCAAGCTCAGTCGCATTTTCAGGCAGATAACTCACCGACACAACCTCGCCGTGCTTTTCTTCCAGCGGGATCGCTTCACGCCGGTAGCTGCGGAAAGGCAGATAAAAGGTGGCATCGTCCTTAAAGGAGACTGCCACTGTCTCAACCGGAACGGTGAGCTTTTGCATCCTCTCCACATGGGCAGCATAGTCCAGCTCAATGAGGTTGCCTCTGACGGTATCGCCCTCTACGCCCTTGATCTCAACCGCGTAGGCAAGGATGGGATCGCGGGTTTGCTCATGGTAAAACTCCCACACTTTGTTTTCGTAGGAATCCTCCACATAGACTTCGCGCTCAGGCAGGAGGTAAGTTCCGTTCGGACGGGACATCCAGAGAAGGTGCTTGTCCTCGGAGGATTGGGAAGCGGCAAGGCTGTGAAGCAGCCCGGCGTCCAGCTCAAAATCCTCCTTGTAGTTCTGGGTGTGGATGTCCATAATCCGGCGAAGGGCATCCACAAGATCGATGTTTTCAAACTTCATAGGCATCACTCCAAACCGACATCGTGGGACTTCTGCTTAACCGGCGTTTTCCGCTCAGGCTGGCTCTTTGCCGCAGCACGGAGCTGTTCCCGGATAGAAGGCTTTTCCCGCGCTGCTTCCTGAGTCTTCTCTTTTCCGATATATTCAAGCGTCGGTGTCAGCTCTCGATAGCAGCCTTGCACCTTCTTGGCAGAATGGCGGCGGTGAATGGTGAACATCGGCTCGCCATCCCGGGTAACGGTGTTGCCCTCAATCCTGACCTTGTGCTCCACCATCACCTTGAAGGACTGATTGGACGAGCGGTAGGTAGACAGCATCCCGTCGTTGCGACCGGCGATCTGCGCTTTGAGCGTGTCCATGACGGCTTCCTTAATTTTCTTTTCCTCCGGTGTGAGGCGATGCTTCACCGGTGCCGCCTGTTCCGGCTCTTTGGGAGCCGGAGTTTCGGGACCTTCCTCCGGGACAGCCGTTTTGCTCTGTTCAGCCGGTGTCTGCTCCTGCGCCTTACCGATAGCGGTCTGCCGGACGAACTCTTCGGTGAAAAGACTGACAAGCCCCGGATTTACACTGTCAATAATGAGTTGAGTTGCATGATCCGGGCTGGCATCCATGCCCTTTGCCCATTCCTTGCAATCACGGGAGATACGCCCGTCATGGTCTTTCTGCTGGATGGTATTCGCAAGGACATAAGCGACGCGCTCAGGCGAGAATTTCTCAAGGATGCTCTTAACGGCGGACTCCGCCGCAAGGCGGTTGTTGCCGTAGTAGTCGTTGATGGTCTGCTCAATGGCCTCTTTACAGTCCA
>ENA-OPCA01001151-OPCA01001151.1-human-gut-metagenome-genome-assembly--contig:-NODE-1151-length-21533-cov-17.968666_pt1 | contig 21533 bp, 9 predicted proteins | sample MGYA00241076_ERZ501468 | MGnify/ENA primary metagenome ERZ501468 (study PRJEB25962, sample SAMEA2042633) | human gut metagenome | biome: human gut; feature: human-associated habitat; material: faeces... | reverse complement strand
TTATTGTCAGGCGAATAACTCTAAAATTATATGTATCTTGCCCCGTCAGGGGAAAGTTGCCGTAATATAATGATGGCGAGGTACGTGAATTTACTGTTGTTGATACTGTTACGGGTGATTGTGTGTTTATAGGTAGCCGGAAGGAATGGAGGTATAAAATGTGTTCTGTAGGCTATATAAATGTGTTTGAACATTTATTCGGCAACAATTTTACCCTTTCAAAGAAATATTTGGGACACTGCAGAGAATTGTAAATCTCTATATTTGCATTAATTGGATTCTATTTATTTCATAGTATATCAAAATGAAAAAAATTCTATTTGCATTATGTGCGATTTTATGGTCAACAGTAGTGCTTGCCCAAGTACAGGCAAGAAGTAATGGTTTTGTCGTGACAGTCAAAGGGGTGGTTGTTAAGGTGGAGTTTTATACTCCCAATATTGTTAGAGTTTCGAAGACACTGGAGTCGGGCAATGTCAATCTGAGGAAAAGTCTGGCTGTGGTGCTTGAACCTACTCAGGTTGAAGTCAATGTTTCTCGGCAAAACGATATGGTAAAAGCTTCTTCTTCATTGTTGGAAGTTATTCTAGATTTAAATACGGGACGTGTCCAGTTCAGTAATCTGGATGGGAGTAAACTCTTGACTGAAAAAGACTACGGTGTCCAGTTGATGCCGTTGCAATATGTTCAGAGAATAAGGGAAAAGAAGGTGGAATCTCATGTTACTGGTGAGGTTGTACCTACTCAAAGTGCTCCAGGACAAAATACTCCCGGTTTGGATAGAGGAAAGATGCGGACTATTGTTGAGAATACTTATGAAGTGTCGCAATCATTTATTTTGGACGAGGATGAGGTTATTTACGGACTGGGCCAACAGCAGACTGGCAAGATGAATCAGCGGAACCAGCGGTTGGTTCTTGAACAAAATAACATGCAGATTGCTGTACCTTATTTCGCGTCTGTCAAAGGTTATGGTCTTTATTGGGATAATTATTCGATTACGACATTTGATGATACGCCTATGGGGACATCATTTAGATCAGAAGCTGGTGAAGCGATAGACTATTATTTTCTTTATGGTGGAAATGGCGATGCTACTGTAGCACTTTTGCGACAGCTTTCGGGACAAGCTCCTATGGTACCTTTATGGACTTTGGGCTTTTGGCAGTGTAAGGAAAGATATAAGTCGCAAGATGAGGTGGTAGAGGTTGCTGAAAAATATCGTAAATTGGGCGTACCGCTTGATGGGATAATTCAGGATTGGCGTTATTGGGGAGAGGATAATTCTTCTTGGAATGCGATTCAGTTTCTTAATCCAAATTTTTCCAGACCTCAAGAGATGTTTTCCAGTTTAAGGAAGATGAATGTGAAAATGATGATTTCTGTATGGCCGAGTTTTGGAAATGGAACGGAAATTTTCAAGGAACTTGATAAAAAGGGTGCATTATATCCTATGGTTTCTTCGCCCCGTGAGGCAAAAGTCTATGACGCTTTTAATCCGGAAGCTCGTGGGATAGTATGGGATTATATGAACAGGTATATGTTCCAGCTTGGTATGTCAGCATGGTGGATGGATGCTACAGAACCGGAATTTTATGGTGCCAAACAGTCTGATTTCAATTTTCAGACGAAAGAAGGGACTTTAAGAAATGTCCGTAATATTTATCCTCTGTACACTAGTAAGGCTATTTGGGATAATCAGCGTGCTACCACCTTGGATAAACGTGTATATATATTGACTCGTTCGGCCTATATAGGTTCGCAACGTTATGGTGCCGGTTCATGGAGCGGTGATATCCGTGCAAGTTTTGATGTTTTCAAGAAACAGATTCCGGCAGGTTTGAATTTTTCGATATGTGGCATTCCTTATTGGAATACCGATATTGGTGCATGGCATCCCTATGGCAATGTTTATAATACGGCACATAAGGACCCTGCTTACCAGCAGCTTTATGTGCGTTGGTTTCAGTTTGCTACATTTAATCCGATGATGCGCTCGCATGGTACAGGTTCACCCCGTGAAATTTATCAGTTTGGTGAACGTGGGTATTGGGCTTTTGATGTGCAGGAACAATACATTAAGTTACGTTATTCACTGCTCCCTTATCTTTACTCTACGGCTTGGCAAGTTACTAAAAATGGTTATTCTTATTTGCGCCAACTTTCTATGGAAGCTCCTCATGATACATCAACCTATCAGATTTCTGATGAATTTATGTTTGGAAGTGCTTTCTTGGTTGCACCGGTTGTTGAAGAAGATGCTGTTTCGCGTAGTGTCTATTTGCCCGATAATACTAAGTGGATTGACTTTTGGACAGGACAGATTCTGGATGGCGGGCAAGTAGTGGAACGTGCCACTCCTATAGAGATTATTCCGGTATATGTTAAGGCCGGCTCTATCGTACCTTTCACTACCAATGAGGTACAATATGCCACAGAACGGAAATGGGATAAACTTGAACTTCGTATTTATCCGGGCGATAATGGGGAGTTTGTACTGTATGAAGATGAGAATGATAATTACAATTATGAGTCGGGAGCCTACAGTGAAATTCCTATTACATGGGATAATGAAAAACGTTTTTTGACTATAGGTGATCGGAAAGGCCGTTTTGCAGGTATGGTTAAGAATCGGAAATTCATTGTGAATATAGCAGGTAGTTCTTCTTCAAAAACAGTTTGTTATAATGGGCGAGAATTAAGGATTGAATTTTGAATCTATCGTTTTTGAGGGGTGTATATTTTGTGCAAATGTGTATTTGTTTTGTTGCTTTATTATGGAGAAATGAACTATGAAACAAAAGCAGGCATAAAAATACTATTTTTTCTCCCTTATGTTTAATCTATGCTAAATAATTTTGTGAATGATATTTCATAGCTCTTTCTTGATGGAAAGAAGGGCTTTTGTTAAACCAAATTATTTAGTATTTATGAAAAATGTAAGGAAGTATTTAGGGCTTGTGTCCATGTCGTTGGTATGTGCCAGTCCTCTTGCGGCAATGGTTATACAACCGTTTGTAGGTGTTACCATTGTACAACAAAATGTCATTACAGTGAAAGGACAAGTGATGGATGAAAAAGGAGAGGCGATTATCGGTGCTAATGTCATTGTAGAGGGTACTGCCCAGGGAATGATTACTGATATGAATGGAAATTTTTCTTTTCAATGTCCTGTTGGGGCTATTCTAAAGGTTAGTTATATAGGCTATTTGTCACAAACAATTAAAGTCTCGGGAAATGCTGGTACATTGAAGGTCATTTTGAAAGAAGATGCAGAAACCTTGGACGAAGTGGTGGTTGTAGGTTATGGCATGGTTAAGAAGAGTGATCTTACAGGTTCGGTGGCTTCAGTGAATGTTGATGAAATGGCTAAGCGTAATCCGGTGAATATAGGTCAGGCATTGCAAGGTGCTGCTGCTGGAGTACAAGTCATGAGAAATGGCGGTGATCCTTCCGGAGAAACCACAATCCGAATTCGTGGTATCGGTACAGTCCAAGGTTCTGCCGATCCCCTTTATGTCATTGATGGTATTATCAGTAGTGCTTCTATGGTTAATCCTGCTGATATTGCTTCTATTGAAGTCTTGAAAGATGCCTCGGCAACTGCAATTTATGGTTCGCGTGCGGCAAATGGAGTGGTAATGATTACTACTAAACAAGGTGACAAGAACAAGAGTCGTATCAACTTTACTGCTAATTTATCGGTTCAGTCTGTAAACAATACGATAGATGTTGCTGATGCTGACTTATTTACTTGGGGTGTTCGTCAGAGTAAAGCGGCGGATGGTAAGTCCTTGACCAATTTAGCTTGGGGAGAACAATATGCAGGGCAACTTCAAACTATAGACTGGCAGAAAGAAATGACACGGACTGCTTTGTCGCGTAATTATCGGTTATCGGCCTCCGGAGGCAGTAGCACTTCCAACTATATGGCTTCCATAGGTTATACAAAAAATGATGGTACCATTATCAATTCTTGGTATGAACGGATTACAGCCCGTGCTAATGCAGCCAGCAAAATTCGTGACTTTCTGACTGTTAATACTAATCTTGCATATGTTCGTACTGGTAGTCACGGAGGTGGGAACATGCGGTCATATGCTTTGACGGTTCCAACTATGGACCATCTTGATGAAAATGGTAATTTGATGAATGTACCTATCAAATATCCTGACGGAAGTTATGGGGTACCTTTGCAAGAGATGAATGGGGATGTACCGAGAGGTAGTGACAATTTAGTGGCGAGAGCATACGATAATGACAGCAAGAATTTTACAGACCGGGTACAGATTGATTTTGGTTTGACAGTGGACATTTTGAAAGGCTTAACATTCAAAACCACCAACAGTTACAATGTAACCAATAAAAGTTCTTGGGATTATTCACCTCGAAATGAACGTACCATTACTTCTGATGGTTTGGATACCTTTTCCATGGAAATGAGTCGTAGTAGTGATTGGAACAGTGAGAACTACTTTAATTATATTTTTGATACAAAGGGGCATCATATCAATGCTATGGTAGGGCAATCATTCAATCAGTCGGTAGATGGATTTGAACTAAAAGGAAGCGCTAAGGATTTTCCTGCGGATAACTATCGTGACATCGCTTCTACATTGAATTCTACTACTAAAAACGTTGAAGGTGCTTTAAAAGTTAAAACTACCAGTCTTTCTTATTTCGGTCGTTTGATTTATTCTTATAAAGATAAGTATTTATTTACTGGTACAATCCGTCGTGACGGTTCTTCAGCTTTCGGACGTACAAATCGTTGGGGAACTTTTCCTTCAGCTTCGGTAGCTTGGCGACTGAATGAAGAATCTTTTATAAAGAATCTGAATATTTTCAGTAATTTGAAATTTCGTATTGGCTGGGGTAAAACTGGTAGTTCTTATGGTGACGGTTCTAAATCTATTGCCCAGATTTCAACAAGTAAGATGTATTATTATTGGTGGAATGGGGTAAATTACACAGAACAGATGGGAGCTGCCAAAGACAAGGAAATTGATACGAATCTTCATTGGGAAACGAATGAACAGACCAATTTGGGTATTGATATGGGATTTATGGACAATGCCTTGAATGTAACATTGGATTATTTTATACGTAATTCTTATGATTTGTTGCTGGATCGTAATATGCGTCCTTCTACAGGTTTTACTTCCATTTATACGAATGCCGGTAAAATCCAAAATAAAGGATTTGAATTTGCTGTGAATTATCGTAAGACTTTTGGAGACTGGTTTGTCAATGTGGGAGTGAATGGTTCTGCCCTTAGGAATGAAGTAAAGGAAGTCGGTGATCCTATTTTTGCTACAGAGGCCTCGAAGGGATATGAATGGGACAACCATTCCATTATTAAGAATGGATATGCCATAGGTTCGTTTTATGGTTATCGTGTAAAAGGAATTTTTCAAAATCAGGCCGAAATTGATGCCCTTAACAATGCGTCTTCCACTGGTAAATACCAATCCGGTTCTACACAACCCGGTGATTACTATTATTGGGATAAAGATGGTAATGGATATATCAATGCGGACGATAAGGATATAATAGGCAATGGATTTCCTAAACTGACTTATGGTATCTCTATTAATGCCAATTATCGTAAATGGGATTTTATGCTTTATGGTTATGGAGCTTATGGGCAAGATATTCTATCGTATTCAGCGATGAGTCTGTCTTCTATCCATAATTCAACGGGTGAATTCCAGAATTGTTTGCAGGAATATATAAGTAATGCTTGGACACCAGAGAATCACAGTACCAAATATGCTCGTATGACGGTTTCGGACAATAATAAGAATACACGTGTGTCTGATGCTTGGATTAAAAAAGGTGATTTCTTCAGACTTCAAAATATTCAGGTCGGTTATACCTTTGATTGGGGAATGAGAATTTATGGGAGCATTGAGAATTTATTCACGATTTCTTCCTATAATAAATACGGTGATCCGGAGATAGGTACGGGGAGATTGAATTTGGTGGGATATGATTCAGGCCGTTATCCCTATCAGAGAACTTATAGTGTGGGTATTAGTTTACAATTTTAAAAAATAAGAATATGAGAAAGAACAAAATATTATCTGTTATCGGTGGATTGGCAGCCTTTATATTTACTTCATGTGATGGTATATTTGATGTGGATTATTATACATTTTTGCCCGAAGATTATATATTTACCAATGAATCTACTATTGAGGAGGGGCTATTGGGATGTTACGAATTGCTTTATCCGAATAGTTTCGGAGGAAGTTCGTGGGGGGTACGTCCTCATATGATGCTTGCGAACTTACCTACTTTAGATGTACAAGCTTCCGGATGGGATTTTAATTATTGCAAGTATGAGTGGACTGCTTCCGAGAGCCAGTTTCGTTATTCATGGAAGTGCTCGTATGCTGCTATCAGTCGTATAAACAGTCTGCTTGCGGGAATGGAGAGTGTTAAGGAATCCGTATTTAAGGAAGGGATAAAGGCGAAAAATGAAGTTATTGCTCAAGCCCGTGCCTTGCGTGCGTATAATTATATTTATTTAGGTAAGAACTTTGGACGTGTACCAATGTTGATGACCGGTGAAAACTACTCAACCTCTCCCGCCAAGCCTCGTCCTGAAACAGCTGATGAAATGTGGAAGCTCATTATTGAGGATTTGGAATATGCGACTGGTGTGCTTGATTGGCAACCGTTAAATGGCCAGTATGGGCGTGTAACGAAAGGTATGTGTCTGGCCTATTTAGCTGAGGCTTATATGTATAATAATGATTATGATTCTGCCAAGCAAAGGTTGAAGCAGATTATTGATAGTAAGACTTATGAATTACTTCCTTGTTTTGCTTCAGTTCACGATATGGGAAATTATTGGTCGAAAGAAAGTGTTTGGGAACATTCCTTCTATAAATTCTCTACAATGACCAGTAGTGCGAGTAAACTTACTGATGCCTTGATTCAGATGGGTTACCGTTGTGCTTCTATGGAACATGCAGGTTATGGCTCATTCTGCTTGTCATGGGAGTTTTATAATTCGTTTGAACCGGGTGATAAACGAAAGCAGTATTCGTGTGTTGCATTGGGTGAAACCAATCCTTATACCGGTGAAGCTATAGGGGTTGATCCTGCTTATAATGCAGAGTTTGTAGGGACAGACCATAATCCGAATGTTTATACATTGAAATATTGGCGGGAACAGCATGGAGCCATGAAAAAAGATCATAACTATAATCCTTGTTCACTTACCATGAAACGATATGCAGGTGTATTGTTGGATTACGCAGAGTGCTGTTTCCGTACCAACGATGAGGCAACCGGTTGGGAAATAATCAAGCAGATTCGCAACAGGGCGTGGGGAAATCTGGAAACTGGGATGTCGGGTGAATATGTGTTTGGTTTTGAGGATCTTTCTTATGTAAGAGATGATTATAAACTTAATAAGGTAAAAGTAGAGGTGCCTGATGCTAAGAGCTTCTATACCAGATATAAGGCAGAAAAAGGATATACGGCAGATGTATGGTTAGTGGCTCTGACGATTGAACGCCGTCATGAGTTCAACATTGAATTTGAATTGTGGTATGATTTATGTCGATCGGGAATGGCCGAACAGTTTATCAATTGCGAATATCCGATGAATGAAGGTTGGACGAAACGCGATTTTCCGTTCTATGACTACTACATGCTTTTTCCGATTCCTACGGATGAGATTTTGAATAATGATCTTATTAATGAAGAAGACCAGAATCCCGGATATTAAAAATAATAACCTATAAATTTTTAGTATATGAAACGATTGAGGTGTATTTGCATTTTACTGTTTTTGTTTAGTCTGGCTTATGCTCAGCAAGCAAAATATGTATTCTATTTTATTGGTGATGGAATGGGAGTAAATCAAGTGAATGGTACGGAAATGTATCTTGCGGAGCAGGAAGGCCGTATTGGAGTAAAACCATTGTTGTTTACTGCATTTCCCATTACGGGTTTTGCTACAACATTTTCTGCTTCCAATTCTGTTACTGATTCTTCGGCTGCGGGGACAGCTCTTGCCACCGGAAAAAAAACATATAATGGAGCTATTAGTATGGATAATGAAAGGAATGTCCTTCAAACTGTTGCTGAACAAGCGAAAAGGTCCGGTCGGAAAGTGGGCATAGCAACAAGTGTCAGCGTGGATCATGCAACTCCTGCTGTGTTTTATGCTCATCAACCGGATCGTAACATGTATTACGAAATAGCTCTCGATCTTCCAAAGGCTGGATTCGACTTTTATGCAGGTAGTGGCTTTTTGAAGCCTGCAACTTTTGCCAATGGGAAAGAAGCACCAACAGTTTTTCCTGTCTTTGAGGAGGCTGGATATGCGATAGCCAGAGGTCTGGATGATTTTAAAATAAAAGCTGCACAAGCCGGTAAGATGATTCTTATCCAGAAAGATGGTGTATCGCCTTCCAGTTTACCTTATGCTATCGACCGTAAGGAAGGGGATATGACATTGGCACAAATTACGGAAAGTGCCATCTCTTTCTTGACCAAGGACCGGGATAAAGGTTTCTTTTTAATGGTTGAAGGTGGGAAAATAGATCATGCCTGCCATGGTAATGACGCTGCTACTGCTTTTGAAGAAGTCATTGATATGGATAATGCGGTGAAAGTGGCTTATGAGTTTTACAAGAAACATCCGAAGGAAACTTTGATTGTTGTTACGGCTGACCATGAAACGGGTGGTATGGGTTTAGGGACTATCAAATACGAGTTGTCACTGAAATCTTTGGCTAGTCAGAAGCAATCTCAAGATATCTTGTCGCGTTATATTACAAACTTGCGGAAAGATAAAAACAATAAAGTTTCTTGGGAGGATATACAATCATTATTGGCTGATAAAATGGGCTTCTGGAAGGAACTGCCATTATCTTGGGAGCAAGAAAGGATGTTGCGTGATGAATACGAACTTTCTTTTAGAAGAAGGAAAGCTGTTTTTGAAGAGACCCTTTATGCACGTACTGAACCTCTTGCTGCCGCAGCCAAGAAAGTGATGAACCAGATTGCCATGGTGGGGTGGACGAGTGTAAATCATACAGCTGGATATGTACCGGTTTTTGCTATAGGCATCGGTTCCGAGCTGTTTAAAGGAAAGATGGACAATACGGAAATCCCGAAACGAATAGCGAAAGCTGCTGGATATAAATGACAATAGGTATGGAAAAGGCCATTCTAATTCAAATGATTGGAATGGCCTTATTTTTTAGCTGTTATTTATTGAATAGAAATCAGTCGCAGACTCTCTGCCGGAACCTGAACCCTACTGTGGCTTGTATACATTGATAAGATTGATTTCAGTATTCAGAGGTAAATTCTCAGAGGAACTGCCTACCCTGATGATGGCAGGACCTTCTTCGAAAGTCCAACCATGTTTCTTTTCGTCCCAATGGCACAACTGTTCCAGAGGTATGGAGATAGTAATTTCTTTACTTTCTCCGGCTTTTAGGGCTACTCGCTGGAAACCTTTCAGCTCGTGTGCCGGACGTTCGATGGCAGATTGAGGGCGTGTGATGTAGACTTGTGCTACTTCTTCCGCATTCATTTTTCCTATATTATCTAATGTGAAACTGACGTCCACTTGGCTTTTGTTGATTTTGGCTTGCAACGCTGAATATTGGAAATTTGCATAAGAGAGTCCATGGCCGAATGGATAAAGAGGAGATATATTCTTAGTGGCATACCAGCGATAACCCACAAAGATGTCTTCGGCATAATCAGCTTCGGCTTTTTGCTCTGCACGGAATTTATCTCTGTTTACGAGGTCTACGAATACATCGCGTGGCCTTTCTGGTTGTTGCTGAGGGTAAACCCCTAAATGATAGGCTGGCGAATCTTCCAGTTTTATAGGAAAAGTGAAAGGTAATTTCCCCGAAGGCGAAATTTTCCCGGACAGTACATCTGCTAAGGCATGTCCTCCCTCTGAGCCATTAAACCAAGATACTAAAATACTTGAAGAGTTTTTCTCTATTGTCTGCAAATCAACAGGACCACCAATTACCATTACCGAAACAATGTTTGGATTGGCTTTGGCTATGCTCTGTATTAATTCGTCCTGATGCGATGGTAAAGTGATATTTTTGCGGTCAGAACCTTCTGTTTCCACTTCGCGGTTGTTGCCTCCGACAAAGATGACCAAGTCCGCCTCTTTGGCTAAGGCAATCGCTTCTTGAACCAGCCGTTCGCTTTTTTCTCTGATTTCTTTCTCTGATGAGGCTGTTTCGCTGCTGTTGCGCTTGTGCTGTGAGGAACGTTCCTGCGGCAGGTAACCTTGTGCATACTTGATTTTGACATTGGTTCCCTCATAAGCCTTCTGTAGTCCTTCCAAGGGTGTAATTTCATATAAAGCCTTGACACCGGCACCTACACCGCCCGTAGCCATATGCCGGACTGCATTGTCTCCGATGACGGCTATGTCCTTCACTTTTTCGGTGTTTATGGGCAGCAGTCCGGAGTTTTTGAGCAATACGATGCTTCTGGAAGCAACTTCATAGGCAATCTGCTGCTGGGCAGGCAGGGAAGTCATTTGGGTATTGGCTTCTTCTTTGGGAACAGCCGGGATAGCCAGCCGCACACGAAGCAGGTTCCTTACTTTCTCGTCAATGACTTTTTCCGAGACGACACCGGCTTGTACCGAATCGAGCAATGCCTTACCAAAATATCTGTCGTTGGGCATCTCTACATCAAGACCTCCCAGTGCAGCTTTTGTGGTGGAGTGGGTGCCTCCCCAGTCGGAAATGACGATACCCTTAAATCCCCATTCACCGCGTAGGATTTTATTCAGGAGGCGGTCATTCTCCGAGCACCATTCACCTGACACTTTATTGTAAGCAGCCATTACACCGTAGGCATTGGCTTTCTTCACAGCCGCCTCAAAAGGGGCGAGGTAAATTTCTCTCATGGCACGTTCGGAAACTTTTACGTCTACGAATCCGCGCATGTTTTCTTGGTTGTTCAGTGCATAATGTTTCAGACAGACAGCTTCTTGATGGTCTTGTGCACCTAATGTATAGTTGACAGCCAGTTCACCACTCAGTAGGGGGTCTTCACTTAAATATTCGTAAGTACGTCCTCCGGTTGGGATGCGTTGTATGTTGATGGCCGGCCCTAAGATCATGTCTTTACCCCGGAGTTTAGCTTCGGCAGCCATTCCCTCTCCGTATTTGTATGCCATTTCCGTGCTCCATGTAGCTGCAAGGGCAGAGCCTGTCGGGAAGAAAGTGGCGGAATCGGTGCTTAAATGCAAGGAGTTCCATGAATGCGGTTCCATTTCTTCGCGAATGCCGAAGGGACCGTCGGCATATTCTATGTCAGGTATATTCAGACGTTCGACACCTGCCGATGAAAACATGTTTTTTCCGTGGAGCATGTTTATTTTTTCTTCCAGTGTCATTTCTGCTATGATGTTTGTGATTTCGTCCTCGTGTTGTGTCAGGGGATTGACCTTTTCATTGGTAGGACTACATGCAGAGAAACATCCTCCTATGCAAATTAGTAATGATAATGTTGAGTGTTTCATGGTATGATTTTTTTATTGTTATCTTGTTGTCAATGTAAAATGGAGGATACTGGGGGCATCACCTACTTGCGGTCCTCCCCAGTCTGTCTGGTCACCGTTGAGGATACGGAGCATTTTGAAATCACCGTTCTCATCATAGAATCCTTCTTGTACTTTCAGGTACTGCCAGGCTTTTCCTTGTTTTTTCCCTATTGGTTCGAAAGTGAACCGGCAATTAGTACCGATACCGATGAATTCGTTTTCGCCAAGTTGGATAATCATGGCCTTTCCGTTGGCCGGACGCTTTTCGGCGGCAGCGGTTTGCCCTCCACGGGTGTTGCCGAATTTGATGATGGCTTTCCAACTGCCTAAGCTGACGTACTGTTCTGAATGGTCGGAAGGCTCTATGACAGGGTGTATCCTGTCTTCTGCACTCCATTCAGCCAGCAAGTGTGCCATCGGTTTTAGTATTTCATATTCAGCGGATAAGGGGGATTGCCTTTGCATGTCTGGAGAAAAGTTCCTCCGTTGGTCTACGCCGAATGGGGAAAAGCCGATTCCTTTTGCGATGGTATGATAAAGGAATCTCGGGCTTCCGATGGTTTCGGGAACCATTAATGCGTTATCGGGGCGGGCATATAGTTCGAGCACTTTCAGGACCGCCTTGTCATCACGGAGGTAGATGTCCGGAGCGACGAAGTCGATGTCAGGGGCTGCGGCTTTCCAGATGGATATGACATTGTCCGTTGCACCGCCGCTTTCATAGTGGTCTGCTGTGGGATTCGTCAGAGGATCTCTTAAGGCAACATTGATGTATAGGGGAAGCGGATAAATTTCTTTTCCTGCTTTGGCCACATAATTGATATAACGGGCTACGTGCCATGCATGGAAATATTCGTCTGCCCGTTCGCCAAAGACTTCCTTCCAGCTCCCTTTTGCATTTTTCGGTACATTCAGTTCTTTACAAACAGTGGGTGTCAGAATTTCTTGGGGAATGGAGCCTTCGAATAGTTTTTGGGCTTTCTTCGAATAGTCTCTTACGCTACCCCATGTCCCCGGTTCATTCTCCACTTGTACCATGATGACCGTATGTTGTGTATCTGCTTCCTTCAGATAACCCATGAATCTGGCGAAAGCTTTGGCATCCGCTTTCATCGCTTCTTCACAATGCGGACTGGGAGAGTCTACTTCTTGACCATTTTTGCCGACAACATTGGGATACTTCTTAGAATCTGTTTTCATCCATTCGGGCATGTAGTGATTGCTTCCGTTCTTCCAGGTGGCAAACCAGAGGAAGATAAGTCTCATATTGTTTTGCCGTGCCTGATTTAATACTGACTGCACTTGTGAGAAGTCGAACTTGCCTTCTTGAGGTTCCAGTTGTTCCCAATATACCGGTATTTCTAATGTGTTGGCATGCATTTCTTTCATCACATTCCATACATTGGGCAGCATGTAGGCCCAGTTGGATGAGTTTCCGCATTGTCCTCCCAGAACAAAGAAAGGTTTGTTGTCCACCAAGAGTGTGTAACGTCCGTTTTTCTGTATAAGCTTGGGGATGGATGTGTCTGTTTGTGCTGACAGCCACGTTGTGGTAAGTAGCATGGCGATACAAAAAGCCCATGCCTTGTAATTGGAGATTTGTTTCATGCTTGTTGATTTTGAAAAGGTTATTATTTGGCAAAGATGCTGATTCTTTTCGTGAAACGGCTCTCTCTTTTGTGTCTGATAAGGGAGGATAATGTTTCCCGTTTATTATTTGTTGGCAATAACTGTTTCTGCAAGCATAAACCGGAGTAAAACCTATTCTTCCGGTGTCTCTTCAGCATCTTGTTCCGGATATTGTCCATCTTCTTCTTCGTTGGTTTGTATTTTTCTGCTATGTTGCCTTATGAATTCGGAAGGGCTGATGTTGAACTCATCTTTAAAATGTTTGGAGAACACTTTGGGTGAGTTATAGCCCAATATGTAGGCAATCTCTGAGATTTGCATCTGGCTTTCTGTCAGGAGTTGTTGTGCCCGTTTCATGCGGATGGTCTTGATGAATTCGATGGGTTTCTTTCCCGTTATCTTAATCATCTTCTTGTAGAAGTAGCTGCGTGATATGTTCAGGCTGCTGGCAAGTTCCTCGACGGAAAATTCCGTTTCATTTATATTGTCTTCTACAATGGCGATGGCTTTTTCTATCAATTGCTGGTCAAGGGGGGTAATGGTGATGCGGCTGGGTTCGATCTTTATCTCCTGATTGAAGATTTCTTGCCGTTTTATATTCATTTCAATCATTTTGCAGATGCGGAGTTTTAGCACTTCCATGTTGAATGGTTTGGTAATATAATCGTCGGCACCGGTTTCGAGTCCTTCCAATTGGTGCTCTTCGCTTGCTTTGGCTGTTAAAAGTATTATGGGAATATGAGAATAACGTATGTCTTTTTTAATGTTTGAACACAGTTCCAGCCCATCCATTTCCGGCATCATGACATCGCTGATTATTAAATCTGCATCTTCTTTTTTTAAGATGGATAAGGCTTGTTTTCCATTGCTGGCTTTCAGTATATGATATTGTTTGGAAAGACTTTCAGAGAGAAACTTGAGAAAGTCGTAGTTGTCATCTACAAGCAGAATAGTGGATTGGCGAGATTCTTCTTCTGCCGATTGCATTTTGATTGTATCATCTTCTTCGATTACTTCACTGTTTTGGTGTAACGGGAATGTAATTAAAAAGATAGATCCGCAAGGATGATTGTCTTTGACACTGATTTTGCCATGATGCATTTTTATATATTCGGAGGCAATATGTAACCCAATGCCGCTGCCTCCGCTATTTGCCGGATTTTTGCTTGACTGATAAAATCGCTGGAATATTTTCTCCTTGTTTTCGTCTTCGATGCCGCAGCCGGTATCTGCGAATGTCAGTTCCAGATTTGATTCTTTCACCTCAATATTCATTGAGATACTTCCTTTGTTAGGAGTGAACTTAAAAGCGTTGGTTAGTATATTTGTACAGATTTTGCGCATTTTGTCATAATCAAAATCCATAAAAACAGAGTGTTGCGGGCAAGTGAGAGTATAGTTTATGCTCCTTTTTTGTGCTATCGGGTCAAAAGAGTAGAATATTTCGCTTAGAATGATGAGGATATTGTCATGTTTGCATTTCAGGCTCTCGGCTTTGGCATCCAGTTTTCTGAAGTCCAACAACTGGTTGATGAGTTCCAGCAAGTAGTTGGCGTTCTGCTTTACCATGTCAAGTATGCCTTTTCGGTGTTCGGGATGGTTTTCGAGAAATTCTTCAAGCGGATTAATAATCAGTGATAAAGGGGTGCGTAGTTCATGACTTATATTGGCGAAGAACTGTAGTTTCATGTCATTGATTTTTTGTTGTTTTTCATTTTCTATTTCAACAGTTTGTAGAATCAATTTTTGTTTGTGACGCATGCGCAGGCTTCGAATAACCAGTAAGATTAGGCACATGGCGATACATGTATAAATTGTGTATGCCCACCAAGTGCGCCATAGGGGAGGAAGGATATTGATTTTCAATTCTTTGATGTTTGGACTCCAAATGCCTTGTGAGTTGCATGCTTTTACAGATAATGTATAGTCTCCGGCAGGCAGCATAGACAGATTGACCTTATTGTTGTCTGCGTACACCCAGTCAAAGTTTCTTTGGTTAATTTTATAGGCATATTTTATTTTGTCTGTTTCTGCAAAGTCAAGTGCAGAGAAAGATAAAATGAATGAATTTTCTTTTTCAGTAAAAGAAAGGGTCTGTGTGCATTCAAGTGAACTTTCATTCGATAAGTTGGGATGGTATATTCCTGATTTGAGTTCAATCCCTGTCAGGTAGATGTTTGCGTGGTAGTCTGTTGCTAAAATTTCTTGGGGAATGATTGTCTGATATCCTTTGGGGGTACCTATTAAGATATTGCCATTGTCCAACTTGAGTATAGCATGTATATTGGTGTCATTGCATATTAATCCGTCTTTTATGGTATAATTCACAATGTAATATTTTCCATTTACTATTTGGACTCGTGAAATACCGTTTCCCGTACCGATCCACATTTGTTTGTTGTTGTCTTCTATAATAGCTTTGACGAAGTTGGTGGCAAGCCCACTCTTCTGGTCAAGAAAAAGGATGGAATCGTTCTTCTGGTCCCAGACACTTATTCCATGTGAATGGCCTATCCAAAGAAGGTTGCGGCTGTCTTTGTAGACAGTAAGGATATTCTTTTCGCTGAAGTGGTTGTCTTCATCGAAAAGGCTATAGGTTTGGTTTTCTGTATCAATGATGATCAATCCTCCGTTGGAAGCTACATAAAGATATTTGTCGCTGTCATAGTACATATCTCGGATGAAAAACTCTCCGGGGCGATACAGAACTGTGTCGAACTCTTCGGTTTCGGGGTTCAGCCTTTGAACGTAACCTCTCATTGTCCCTATCCATATATAACCATATTTGTCGACTTTTACTGTATATACGTTGTTTTCGAGCAAGTGGCTGTTGCTTACTGTATACTGTTTGATTTTCCCTTTTGAGTAGCACAAGAGTCCTTTCTGATAAGTTCCGATCCACAAACGGTCTTTGGAGTCTATGGATAAATCAACCACAATATTGGCAGGGGTTGGTATTTTTTCATATAAGTCACTTGCCAATGATTGGCGGATTAAACCTGTACCATCCGTACCGTAATATATAAATTCCTGATCGGTGTCTTTACAGAAGGTCAGGATGTCATTGTACTCTGGAGACTTGTTGCACAGTATGATTTGAGACATCGGACTGTAATAGGATATGCCGTGTTTAAAGTTGCCTATATATACAATTCCATCTTTGTCTTGATAGATTGTACTAAGGTTGTTACTGGCAATGGTATGCTGCTTTAGAGGGGTATGGGTCAGGTTGGTAATTGATTTGTTCAAGGTATTGTATATGAATAGGCCCTTGTGGCTGGTAAGTATCCATACGTTTCCATTGCCTATGTCCAGGATGCGTTGTATCCGGTTATATTGCATGTCCTGGCCATTGTTTAACTTTATTTCTTCCCATTGCCGGGTGAAGCTGTTTTTGTGCAATAGCAGGCTGTTCTGGTATGTATATAACCATATATTCTCGTTCCGGTCGGTATAAATATGAGGCTCGTGGTTTTTCAATAAAGGTATGAATGTTGTAGGGATGGCGATTTCTTTGGTTTCAGAGGTCTGCTTGTCTATACTGTATAATGCGCCGTCGGAGTACATTATATAGATGGACTGTACTGCAATAGATATGTTTGAGATTTTTTCAGTTTGTAGGGGAAAAACCTTGATGGGGTTCTTGTCTTCATTTTGTAAATAGAGCTTGCTACGGTTGTAGGCCCAGAATTCATTTCTGGGAGTCATGCCTATTCTTTGAATGTTTTTGCTTGGTATATGTTTCTTTTCAAGTACGGACTTGTAATCGTTGCTGATTTTCCCTGTTTTATAGTCATAAATGCTGTATTCGTTGGCTGTTTTAATCCATATGTTGCCTTGCGGCCCTTCAAAAACTTCAAAGATGGCATCATCGGATAGTCCTGAATTACTTTGATAATATTGATGGAATGAGTAACCGTCGTATTTGTTGAGCCCTGATTCAGTTCCTATCCACAAAAAGCCTCTACTGTCCCTGAAGATGCTTCGGACACTATTGTTGGAGAGTCCTTCTGATATGGAAAGTTGTTTAAACATCATGGTTAGTGTTTTCTCGTTCGTATTTCCTGAAGTGGTGAGTATAACACACAAGATATAAATGGCGGTTGTGAATAGGCGCTTCATGTATTTCTTAATTTTAAATTAGGAAGGTTAACAATATCATAATTCAAAATTAAAAATAATATTCTGATTAGGCAAGACTATTTTTGTGTATATATTGAGGATTATGTCATTTGTTTGTTGAAAAATAATGTATTGTTTGTTTCCAAAGGTGCCGAAATGTGCATTGTGAAACAAAATTGGGTATTAAAAGACATTTTTATAACCTATGTTTCGCTTTGGAAAGGAATATATTTGGCAGCAAAATCACTTAATTCTAATATTATGATAAAGAAAATTTTAACGGTGGCGATGCTTGTGTGCACTTGCAGTAGTTCATTGGCACAGCCGCATGTCAATGATGGTACTTCGTATTTGATGAATCAGGCTTTGGATATGAGTACGGACTTCCTTGATTTAAGTAATACTTTATTCTTTGCAGACCATCTGGAATCATTCGACGTTAAGTCGGGTGAAGGACTGGTGAATTGGAAACGGGGGCATTTAATGCCACGTCAGGCTTTCAATACCAACGGTGCGCAACCCCGTAAAATGAGAATGCTCGATTTTCCTTTTACTGCTTATGAGAATGACCCGAACTTAAAATTTAAGATTGACTTTGTAACTCCGCGTACAGTACGTATTCGTATGCTTACTACTCCAGTGGAACCTAAGGTAAGTACATCCATTATGCTGGCGAAGGAACCGGGTAAAGATGAAAGTTGGAAGGTAACCGAAACGGAAAATACCATTGTCTATGCCGGTAATTATGGAACTGTACAAATAAACAAGAATCCTTGGAGGGTTGTATTGAAAGATAAGACAGGACGTATATTAAGTCAAACCGTTACTTTGCGTGATGCTGATTCTACGCAAGTGAAGTATACCCCTTTCAGTTTCATTAAAAGGGGAAGCGACAATGCTCGTCGTATCAATCCCGTGTTTACTCTGACTGCAGATGAGATGATTTTTGGCTGTGGCGAGTCTGCTACAGGGTTGAACAAAGTGGGGCAGAAAGTAAATCTGTTTGTTACAGACCCACAAGGTCCGGAAACAGACCAGATGTACAAGCCCATTCCTTTCTTTATGAGCAATCGGGGATATGGTATGTTCATGCATACTTCCGCACCTGTCACTTGTGATTTCGGTGCTACTTATATCGGGCTGAACAAAATGTTTATGGGCGACGAAAACTTGGATTTGTTCGTATTCTTCGGTGAGCCGAAAGACATCTTGGATGAGTACACTGATTTGGTAGGAAAACCGGGTATGCCTCCATTGTGGTCTTTTGGTACATGGATGAGCCGTATCACCTATTTCAGTGAAAAAGAAGGTTATGATGTGGCTGCTAATATCCGCAAGAATAAGTATCCGTGCGATGTTATCCATTTCGATACCGGTTGGTTTGATGTAGACTGGCAATGCGATTATAAGTTTTCTGAAAACCGTTTCCAGAATCCCCGGCAGATGTTGAAGGACCTGAAGTCGCAAGGGTTCCATGTCTGCTTGTGGCAGTTGCCTTATTTCACTCCCAAGAACCGTTATTTCCCTGAACTGATAGAGAAAAACATGTATGTGAAGAACGGTAACGGGGAACTTCCTTATGAAGATGTAGTGCTCGATTTCTCCAATCCGGAGACTGTAAACTGGTATCAGAACAAGTTAGCCGGACTCTTGAATATCGGTGTCAGTGCCATCAAGGTTGACTTTGGCGAAGCTGCTCCTCTGAACGGTATTTATGCCTCTGGCAAGAGTGGTTGGTATGAGCACAATCTCTATCCGGTGCGCTACGACATGGCAGTATCCGAGATAACCAAGAAGCTTCATAATGAAAATATTATGTGGGCCCGTGCTGCGTGGGCCGGTTCACAACGCTATCCGTTGCATTGGGGCGGTGATGCTGCTACGACGAATACGGGTATGCTGGGTACACTCCGTGCCGGTTTGTCCTTCGGTTTGTCGGGTTTCTCTTTCTGGAGCCATGATATGGGAGGGTTTGTAAAATCTACTCCCGAAGATTTGTATTGCCGTTGGTTGCCGTTCGGTTTTCTGACTTCTCATACTCGTGCACATGGGGCACCTCCGACAGAGCCGTGGTTGTACGACAGCAAGCGTGTACAGGATGTTTTCCGCAAAAGTGCAGAGATGAAATATCGGCTGATGCCTTATGTTTATGCCCAAGCTAAGGAATGTACCGAGAAAGGTTTGCCGATGTTGAGAGCCTTGTTCGTGGAGTTCCCTGATGACCCTGGAGCATGGAGGGTGGACGATGAATATCTTTTCGGTTCGCAGATTCTGGTTGCCCCCTTGCTCGAATCCGGTATAACCGGCCGCACCGTTTACCTTCCCGAAGGAAAGTGGATAGACTATCAGACGGAGAAAGTGTATGAAGGCGGATGGCACAGGATTGAAGCAGGCAGCCTGCCGATAATCATGCTGGTGCGCGACGGTTCGGTGCTTCCTCATCTGAAGTTGGCGCAGTCCACCTCTGAGATGGATTGGAGCAAGATGAGCCTGAAAGTGTATAGTGCCGATAAGAAACAGGCGGAGGGCTTGATATGCCTGCCTACAGACAACCGCATTCAGGTAGTGAAAGTGGATTGCGCAAAGGCGAAACCGCAGTTGCTGAATCAGGTTGAAGGCACTTCCCTGAGTTTCTGAACTTAATCTTTGAAAATCTATATTTAATCCACTCCTGCCGGTAGGCCGGGAAAAGAGTAAACCTTTTTTGCCACTATAGTGGCAAAGTCTTGCCATCACATTGGCAAAACTTAGCCAACGGCTTGGCAAGACCGTGCCAGCAAACTGGCAAAACTCTTATTCCCGGTATATTCCAAGCAGGGTCTTTGTTAAACCTAAGTATTTAGTATTTATGAGAAATGTGATGAAGTATTTGGGCATCATGTCAGTATCGCTGGCATGCGCCGGACCTCTCTTTGCAACAAGCGGATATCCGTTTGCAAGTGTCGCTGTAGTGCAGCAGAGTGTAGCCACCGTAAAGGGACAAGTGGTAGATGAGAAGGGCGAACCCATTATCGGTGCCAATGTCATCGTAGAGGGTACGACGAACGGTATGATTACCGATTTGGACGGAAACTTCTCTTTGCAGTGTCCCGTAGGCTCTACGCTGAAAGCCAGTTACATCGGTTATCTGACAAGGACCGTTAAAGTAACCGGAAACATGAATGCCTTGAAGATTATCTTGAAAGAAGATGCCGAAACATTGGAAGAAGTGGTGGTGGTAGGTTACGGTACGATGAAGAAATCCGACCTGACCGGTTCCGTTACTTCTGTAAATGCAGAGGAGATGATGAAACGTAATCCGGTGAACTTGGGACAAGGTCTGCAGGGAGCTGCCGCCGGTGTTTCCGTCATCCGTTCCTCCGGTTCGCCCGACGGGGGATTCAACATCCGTATTCGTGGTGTAGCCACCGTAAACGGTAGTTCCGACCCTCTTTATGTAGTGGATGGAGTGCAGGTCGGTACTTCCATTGACTTTCTTAATCCAAACGATGTGGAGAGCATTGAAATCCTGAAAGATGCCTCTGCTACTGCCATTTATGGAACGCGCGGTGCCAATGGTGTTATCATGATTACCACTAAAAACGGAAGCAAGGGCAAGGCACAAGTCAACTTCTCTGCCAACTATTCTCTTCAATTCAACAACAACAAGATAGACGTGGCCGATGCAGATCTCTTTGCCAAGGCAGTGCGCGAATCTTGCCGTAACGGTTCGGTCATGACCAATCTGGCTTTTGGCGAAGAGTACATTGGCAAATTGAATAGCATTGACTGGCAGGATGAAATGTCACGTACAGCGTTGCAGCAGAACTATAATCTCTCCGCTTCGGGTGGTACGGAAGCCACGCAAGCCAACCTTTCGGTGGGATATCTGAATAATGAAGGTGTTGTCATTGAATCTTATTTCAAACGTCTGACAGCCCGTGCCAATATCACTCATAAAGTGAAAGATTTCATTCATGTGGGATTGAACTTGAACTATACACATGCCCAGCATCACTTCAGTGGCAATATGCGTAGTTATGCGCAAGCCATTCCTACGATGGACTATGTAGAGAATGGAGTCTTTTATTCTATGCCTATCGTTTTGCCCGACGGTTCATGGGGACATTATAAACAAGAGTCTGATGGTGACATCAACAAGGGGGCCGACAACCTGGTGGCTGCAGCCAAGACCAGAACCGACCAGATTTCCAAATGGGACCGTTTGGTGGCCAGTGCATTC
>ENA-OPCA01001144-OPCA01001144.1-human-gut-metagenome-genome-assembly--contig:-NODE-1144-length-21618-cov-6.162408_pt1 | contig 21618 bp, 15 predicted proteins | sample MGYA00241076_ERZ501468 | MGnify/ENA primary metagenome ERZ501468 (study PRJEB25962, sample SAMEA2042633) | human gut metagenome | biome: human gut; feature: human-associated habitat; material: faeces... | reverse complement strand
CGCCGATGGTACTGCGTAACAGTGGGAGAGTAGGTAGCCGCCGTTTTAGAGAGAGTATGAAAGCCGGTTCAACAAAATGTTGAGTCGGCTTTTTTCGTGTTATATATTCACCAACAACTCCCTTCCACTCCTTGGGGATCAACGTAAAAATATGAGGGATTATAAATTTAAGCATAAATATTGCAAAGTCTGAAGAGAAAAAAAGCTTTGTCTTTAACCCCTCTGAACAGAGAACGAAAGTTCTTTATTTTAGCATTGAAGGACTCAGAAGCAGCATTAGTAGACCGCTTGTCGAAGAAGTTTATGATTTGCAGATAATGAGTCTGTATGGATCTTGCCACTCTGCCGAAAGCAAGGAATCCAGATTTGTCTACTTCATCGTACCATCTTACAAGTCTGGTTAAGGCCGTATCCTTATGCCTACACTGGTGATATATCAACCCAAGTCTCTAATAGGCTTTCTTTATATCCGGATATTCTCTGAAGAGAATGGCGGCATGCGCACGCTGCGATTCGGTCCATAAGGATTCTTTCTTATAGAGAAGGTAGATGCTTCTAGCCAGTAATTGCTTCCTTGAGTCCCCGTTTTCGAAAACCGGAGCATGATAGATTTTCCCGCAAGCCCTGGCATGTGCTATTTGTATGGATTCCTCATCCTGGGCTTCCCATCGAGCCTTGACTCTCATTTCCTGAACAGCTTCATAAGCCAGTTTCTGGACATGGAAACGGTCCGTTACACGACGTGCGACGGGAAAGCAGATGCGTGCAATCTGTTCCATGTTGGGGGCCATGTCAAGGGTTATCTCCCTGACTTTGAATCGCCTGCGTCTGGAGAGCCTTAGCAATACGGAAGTAATGATTTTTACATCGGTACCTTTTATGATAGCGATGATACTCCCCGAACGTCCTATTCTTTCCTTGTTTATCAGGATTGTATAGAGTTCGCCCTGTGAAAGACAGTCTTCATCAATACCCACATATGCATCGATATTCTTCTCGAAAAGAATCCACTTTTCCGCATGAGAGAGTTGTTCCCAGCTCAAGTAACCACTCAGATGGTTTCGGTATTGACGCTCAAGCAGCTCTCCGTTTACACCGAAGAGAAATCCTAAAAGCTTGCAGCTTACCGGAAGTGTATCAATATAGTTCTTTAAAAAAAGACGCAAAATCATGCGTCATACGGCAGCCCTCTGCGACCAGTTTCCAGTTATGGCTTACATAGCGTCCATCATCCTTAACAATCCATCGGCGACGGCGGATGTTCAGGAAAAGTTTCTTGCCACGTATCGGGAAGTCCTGAACCACTACCGGGTCATAAAACCCCTTGCTTTCCACTTTCATATTCGAGTATTCACTGGGAATCTCATTTTTCTCTTTCAGGAAAATGACAATGTCGGTACTACTTTTCTTTACATCTGCGATGATGAAATAATCCAATGTCCCTTCCGGAAGAAGGAGACGATAACCGTTGGTTTCCATAACTGATAATGATTTGTTGTTCTCAAAGATACAATTTTATCGAATTTACCCCTCATATTTTTACGTTGATCCTATAAATGGATTAACTGATGGTATGAATAGAATATGAGATAATCTAAATTTATCCTTGAAAAGTTTGTTATTTAGAAGTATATTTCTATATTTGCAAAAAGAGTTATGTGAAACTTTTTATTGAAGTTGAAAACCTAGCTATGAAAAAGACCGATTTTGCTAATAAGCCTATAGCTATGATTAGTAAGATTTTTGAAGGTGATTGGTCTTTGGGCTAATCACCTTTTTTTGTATAGCAAGTCCAGTAGATATATATATGATTCTTTTTATATTTATTTATTCTCTAAATAGATAAAAATAAATGAATTTTGCTATAAAAATATTGTGATTTAAAATTTAATTCATATATTTGCAATGTGAAGATGATGACGGTTTAAAATAACCATTTTAACTTGATTACTTGATGAAATATTTTGTTAACCAAATTATTAATAGTGGTTAGTGAAATTATATTGAAATAATACGCCGATAGTATTGTTTTTATCACGTTGTAAAGATCTTTGATATACTGTGATGTTGATTCATATTAAAATAATCAATTTTTATTATATATGTTTGTTGTATGAAAATTTATTTTTATATTTGTAACATAAGATAAGGCCAGTACGTTAACTATGAAATGGTGGCTGTATTTAAGGCCACCATTTATTTAATAGCCTTAGATTCATAAGAATTTTAAGTGAATTCTTTATGCTGGTGCTTAGCAAATAAATATTGGTTATAATGAATTTAGTTTTAAATTGAGTTTATTTATTTTATTATATCAAATCAAGTCCCTGACTATGAAGAGGAAAAGGTTTCGGTCGTTTTACATGAAAATATAGAAACCTTTTGAGGAGAGCACAATTAAATTGTGTTCTCCTTTTTTTATAGCTTAAATTGTATTAGTATTTTGATACATGAATATATTCAGTTTTAGATTGCCTTTTAATAAGAAAGGCATGTCAGAATTCCTGACATGCCTTGATGGTTATTGGTGTTTTAAGAGTTTAATTCTGTAGAATTAGAAATTACCAACATTGGCTTTATCCCACCAAACTCGAGTTCCTCCAATATCTCCAGTGAATTTTGAGCTTGAATTTTCTTGATTCAGAAGTTCAATGCCTTTTTGTAATTCTGCATTGTTTGTATTGATTTCGTTATCTGAATAAATCAGACGACGAATCTGCTCGTCTGTATCAATTGTTCCATTACTTAAATTAACACGATTAGGGAAGAATTTTGGATAACCTGTACGGCGATATTCAGCCCAACCTTCGCATGAGATAGGGAAGTTTGCAATCCACTTCTGAATAATGATACGTTGTAATTTTTGTTCATTAGAAGCTCCTTCATCCCATTTAACACAAACATCATTTTGAGCTTTAATGCTATTTTGACTGTCGACGGGATCAACGAAATCTTCTTGTAAAGTTGTTCCATTAATATATGCATCAATTTCAGCATCTGAAACGGAAGTAACTCCAGCAAGAACTTCAATGCCTTTATAAGCAACCTCATTTTTGATGGATGTACGGATACCATCTTCATACCATTGTTGAGCGGTACCACCACCCATATTCCAACCACGAAGAATGCCTTCTGCTCTTAAGAAGTAACCTTCTGCTGCTTTCATGACTGGGAATGCTGTTGTATAAGAGCAAACGATTTTTGAGAAGTTTCCCCATTGATTAGGTTTGGCTGGTAAGTTACAACCTCCACGGATACCTAAATATTTTGTTCCTGATGCGATTGTTGAGCCATCTTCGCAAGTTACGTCTGCTTGGTTTTTGGTTACATATAATGGAAGACGAGGATCGTTATAGCCTTCCATAATTGTGATTAAGTTGGCATTCATACCAGCATCACCCCATTCAAACATACGAGTCTGTTCGTTGCTGAATCCTTGGTTGATCAGGATGTCTTGTGGTAATACACCTGCTTGAGCTGCTTCTTCTGCCTTTTGCTTAGCTAACGTCGGGTTAGCCTTTACAATACGCATAGCCATACGTAATTTCAGCTGATTTGCGACCTTGATCCACAAATCCAGATCTCCGTTACACCAGAAGTCAAAAGATTGTCTTGACGTTAAATCTGAAGTCGGATTCTGGAAGTTCTTAATGGCTTCATCCAACAACGCGAACATAGAGTTATAGATGTCTTCTTGTTTGTCGTAAGAGAAGGAAGCGCCGTTCGTTGGGTCTTCAATAGCTGATGTATAAGAAACCGGACCATAAACGTCTGTCAGCATCTGAATGGCATAAGCCTGGATGACACGCATCATACCTGCGTAGTCTACAAAGCCTTGTTCTTCGCAAGAAGTAATCAGACGACGAGTGTTATTGAAGATGTGCAGATAAACATTTTCATACATACCACCACAGAAACCACGGTTCAGCGCATAATCTACGTTACCAGAACCATTGAAGTTGTGAGGTGTCATAAAATAACCACTAAACAGGTCGATGTTCAAGCTGAAACAGTATTGGAACAAGTTCTGTTGTGGAGCATAAACGTATGACATTGGTTCCTGGAACTGTGCAGAGAACGGAAGTGCATCCGGATTCAATTCATACGGGTCTGTATTCAACTCTTCAAAATTATCTGTACAGCCAACAGTCATTACACCTGTTGCCAAAGTTAAAGCTGATACAGCTGTGTATTTTAAAATCTTATTTAGTTTCATACGATATTCCTCAAAAAATTAGAAGTTAAGTTTCAAGTTCAAACCAAAGCTACGAGATGTCGGCAATGCGAACATATCAACACCTTGCCAACCATTACCAGTTGCAGCAGCTACATCCGGATCCATCGGAGCATCTTTGTAGAAGAAGAATAAGTTACGACCAATGATTGATGCATTCAAATTCTTGCCGGCACCAAACAGGTTGCGGAAAGTATAACCGAATGATAATTCACGCAGACGGACATTGGTTGCGTCATATACATACTGTGATGTCAAGATATTTGAGTTATAGCTTGTACCACCAGTTGTTGAGTAATAAAGCTGCGGATCGAATGATACACCGTCGACTACAACTTCACCTGCTTCACGAGCAGCGCCAGAGCGTTCAGAAACACCCCAACCGTCTAATGTAGCTTCAGTCATTGAGAATACTTTACCACCTACTTTGGCGTCAATCAAGAAAGATAAAGTGAAATCTTTGTAGTGGAATGTGTTAGTCCATCCCATGTTTACTTTAGCGTTCATATCGCCTACATAAACCAAATCGTCATTATCTGTTCCACCTAAAACAGGAGCACCATTTTCTCCTTTTACAGGAGCACCATTTTCGTCGCGTTCAAAGTCACGAACATACAAGTCTCCGAAATGTCCACCTTCTTTCAAGATGATTTTAGCTCCAGTACAGTAACTAGCCAATGTCCATTCAGGTAATTCCTCAGATAATTCGATAATTTTGTTGTTATTGTAAGAGAAATTGAAGTTTGTACTCCAGCTGAAGTCATTTGTGAACTGATTGTACCAGCCTAAACTAATTTCAAATCCCTGGTTTTCTACGTTACCAGCATTGATATAGCGGTTTCTCAGACCTGTTTCCCATGGAGCTGAGATGTTGAAGTATTGGTTCTTTGTATTTGTCTTATAGTAAGTCAAATTAACATTAAAACGGTTCTGGAAGAATGTTCCATCAAAACCAACTTCCAAAGAATTTGTTTTTTCCGGTTTCAATGTGCGGAATGAAGAACTTTCAGGAGGAGCGATAGAGCCGGCTGTTTCGCCGAAGTTATAAAGTTCATTTGTTACACCGATAGGTACGTCGTTACCTACGATAGAGTAAGTAGCACGTAATTTGAACAAATCTACATTTTGACCGAAATCAACAAACTTGTCTAACAAAGCACTGACACCAAATGAAGGATAGAAGAATGATACGCCATCTGTAAATGCTAAAGATGAAGACCAGTCGTTACGTCCACTGATATCAACAAATAAACCTTCTTTGTAGCCAAATTGTGCTGTGGCAAATACAGAATTCAAGCGTTTTCTTTCTCTTGAGAATGTTGTTTGTACTGTATAGTAGTTCTTGGGATTGAAAACGTTCGGGAAGTAAGCTCCTGGAGTAACAACACCGTTATTTACTGAATAAACTTTATCACCCCAACCAATGATTCCTGAACTTGTTCTTTCAGTCTTCTGATAGCTACCACCGGCTGTTACTGACAATGAATAAGTATCATTCCATGTTTTATTGTATTGTGCTAACAAGTCTGCATATGTCTGATCACTGAATGTACGTGTGTCTTTTAAAGTTCCCAGCAAGTTACGGTTTGCTGTACTTGAGGCATATTCATTCAATGTCCATTGTTCTTCACCACGTTCATAACGTAAACGACCTGTTACTGATAAGCCTTCGAGGATATCGTATTTAACGCTACCACCAAATTCATAACGGTTACGATCAGTTACCGGTTTCTGACGGTTTAGCATCCAGTATGGATTCGTAAACTGTTCCTGAAGTGTATTGGTCCAGTTGTGTACATTGATATTGCGTGTACCATCATAAATTTCATAGTTATTCTTGTAATAATCCCAATCTTCGCCTCTAGGGAACAGATATGCACCTGTGATTGGGTTACTCAGATAACCGGCAGCAGGCTGGTTTTCGATATGCTGGTTGTTGTAACGAGCAGATACGTCTACATGGACTTTTTTCCATAAGTTAAAGCCGACCTTTGCCATCAAGTTGTGACTCATATAATCATTTTCTGGTACGATACCATTTGATGACACGTTTGCGTAAGAAAAGTAAGAAGAGATATTTTCATTTCCACCAGATAAGGCGATAGAGTTGTTGGTTGTATAACCCGGCTGATAGAATTCTTTCGCATAATTAGGAGCCGGAGACGCCAATTTATCACCCCAACTGAATGTACCTTCGTTACTTACACCATATGTATTTTGGAATTTCGGTAATACCATTGGCGTTTCAACAGTTGTATTACTTGATACATTGATGGAAACTTTTCCTGATTGTGCTGATTTTGTTGTGATCATGATGGCACCGTTGGCTGCAACTGCACCATACAAAGCGGCTGCTGATGCACCTTTCAATAAGGTAATCTGGGCGATATCATCAGGGTTAATGGTTGACATGGCATCACCACCATCACGTTCACCACCATAAGCCATGGTTGTTTGAGCTGTAGAGACGTTCATCATCATAGGAACACCATCTACAACGATCAACGGTTGATTACTACCGCTAATTGACTTGTTACCGCGGAACAGAATCTTTGAAGAACCACCGGCACCTGTTGAGTTCGGAGTAATCTGTAAACCTGCACTCTTACCTTGTAAGGAGTTGATCATGTTTACGTTCTTGATTTCATTCAAATCTTTGCCACCTACGGTTTGTGCTGAATAAGTCAGGGTCTTAGATTCACGCTTAATACCCATGGCTGTTACAACCACTTCTTCCAGCGCTTCTGAATCAGAAGACATCTCTACATTAATTGTAGAACGGCCGTTAATGGATTCTTCAACGGTTTTCATACTAACATACGAAAATACAAGTGTACCGTTCCCTTCTACATCGATGGTATAATTACCATCCATATCAGTAACAGTTCCTGTTGTAGTACCTTTTAGAAGTACATTTACGCCAATCAGCGGTTCTTTTAAATCTTTATCTGTAACTGTACCGCTAATCGTTCGCTTTTGTGCATAACCTACTATGCACAAAAAGAATGTCATAAATAGGATAATTGACTTTCTCATGAAAAATCGATTTTTGGAGTTAAATAAATGTTAATTTTGTTTCTGAATGATTCTTGGAATATGTCCAATTCTGTTAATAAACCCTTCTACTGCATAGGCAATTCATTTAAACGATTAATGTATCTCAATTATTTTCTAACTTTTTTCTTGGATAATATTACAAAGATATGAATTTTATATCATATTAGGCAATAGTTAGTACATAAAATATTAAGGATATATTTGAAATCAAATTTCTATTTTAAATAAACTGCAATATGAAATCTGATCATAAAAATAAATTAAAAATAAAAAGGCTGTATATAATGTGAATAGTAAGTTAGATGGTCTGCAAAGTTTGAATTTATTTTAGGTGATTATTTGTTTGTTAGATTTTATTATTTCTGAAAAAAGGTTATTTCGAATTGTGGTTGCAAAGAAATATTGTTTTAATGGATGCTGCTAATAGTTAAAATAATTACGATCTATTCTTTAATCCACGGCGTGGATTACTTAGTTCTCGTCGTGAATTACTTAGTTCACGCCGTGGATTAAGTAGTTCACGACGAGAACTAAAGAATTTGTGGTGAGAAAAAGAAGAATCTGTGGTGAAGAATAAAAAAACCGTCCGGCGACCGGGCGGTTTTTAACTGCATATATATAATAGGTATATTAGAACAAACTCCATGTAACTGTCAGACCTGCCATGACGATGGCTACCATGCTCATCAGTTTGATCAGGATATTCAGGCTGGGACCGGATGTGTCTTTAAACGGATCGCCTACGGTATCACCCACGACGGTAGCTTTGTGTACTTCGCCTCCTTTGCCTCCGAAGTTCCCTTCTTCTACATATTTCTTGGCATTGTCCCAAGCACCACCAGCGTTGGCCATGAAGATAGCCAGTACGAATCCGGATGATAAACCGCCAATCAGCAGACCAATTACTCCGGGAACACCAAAGAAGATTCCGGTCAGGATAGGAGCGGCAATAGCCAGTAATGAAGGAAATACCATTTCTTTTTGGGCTCCTTGGGTGGAAATTTGTACACATCGGGCGTAGTCGGGTTCGGCTTTCCCGTCAAGGATACCTTTAATTTCACGGAACTGACGGCGTACTTCTTCTACCATGTGGGCTGCGGCGCGACCTACGGCATTCATCGTCAGTCCGCAGAAAAGAAAGGCCATCATACTTCCGATAAAGATACCTGATAGGACTTTCGGATTCATCAGGGTAACATCATAATAAATCATGAAGTCGGTAAAGCTGGCTTTGTCTACGGCTACTTGTAGTCCGTTGGGTAATTCCAAAAGGCTTGTCCCGATGCGGCTGAGTCCGATACGTATTTCTTCTATATAGGATGCCAGCAACGCTAATCCGGTTAAGGCTGCCGAACCGATAGCAAAGCCTTTACCTGTAGCGGCCGTTGTGTTGCCTAACGAGTCGAGTGCGTCGGTTCGTTTGCGGACATCTTTTCCGAGTCCGCTCATTTCAGCATTACCACCGGCATTGTCGGCGATTGGTCCATAGGCATCTGTTGCTAAAGTAATGCCTAAGGTAGAAAGCATACCGACGGCAGCGATACCGATTCCATATAATCCCATTCCGATATTGGCAAAATCGAATCCTGAAGCCAGCCAATAAGAAAGAATGATACCGGCAACAACAGCCAATACAGGAATCGTAGTCGAAATCATACCTAATCCGATACCGGAAATGATCACAGTGGCTGGCCCTGTTTTCCCGCTTTCCGACAAACGTTGAGTCGGTTTATAGGACTGCGAGGTATAGTATTCGGTAGATCGGCCGATAATGATACCGACAATCAATCCAACGACAACAGCACACGAGATTTCAATCCAGTTTTCCAAGCCTAATGCCCAAAGGATTGCAAAAGTTGCAACTACGATCAGGGCAGAACTGAGATTTGTCCCGACAGCCAAGGCATTGAGTAATTCTTTCATTCCGGCATTTTCTTTCGTCTTCACTGAGAAAATACCGATAATCGACAAGATAATACCAACGGCAGCGATCAACATCGGAGCAATTACCGCCTTGAATTGCATTTCCGTATTTCCGGAACCGATAAATGCGGCTGCTCCTAAAGCCGATGTTGCCAAAATCGAACCACAATACGATTCATACAAGTCGGCACCCATTCCGGCTACATCACCTACGTTATCACCTACATTATCGGCAATAGTTGCCGGATTTCGCGGGTCATCTTCCGGAATGCCAGCTTCTACTTTACCGACCAGATCAGCTCCAACATCGGCGGCTTTGGTATAAATACCACCGCCCACACGTGCAAACAAGGCTTGTGTTGAGGCTCCCATACCGAAAGTCAGCATGGTTGTTGTAATGATACACAGTTTAGCAGTAGGATTCATGGCGTCTGCAGGAATCATATTTTCCAGTAACAGATACCAGAAAGAAATGTCGAATAAACCTAATCCGACAACGACCAATCCCATAACGGCTCCGCTACGGAAGGCAACCCGTAATCCTTTGTTCAATGAATCTCTGGCTGCATTGGCAGTTCGGGCCGAAGCATAGGTAGCTGTTTTCATTCCTAAGAACCCGGAAAGTCCGGAGAAGAAACCTCCCGTCAGAAAAGCTATCGGCACCCAATGATTCTGCAGATTAAATCCGTAGGCCATTATCGAGAAGAGAATGACCAGACCCAAGAAGACCATGCCGACAATCTTGTATTGTTGCTTCAGATAAGACATGGCGCCCTGCCGGACATGCGATGCAATCTTCTGCATGGCAGGGGTTCCTTCACTTTCACGCATCATTTGCTTGTAGAAGTACCAAGCCAGTACGAGTGCCAGAATTGATGAGAACGGCACAATCCAAAATAGTGATGATTCCATAACGGGTAGATTTTAATTGTTATGAGCCTAAAGATAACGGTTTTATTTGTAATAGAAAAGGGATGAAGGTGAAAAACAGTGCTCTATTTTCCGGAATAATCAGGAGAAAAATCCCTACCTTTGTCCGGTTTTTAGCTGAAGAGTACAAAGAAGTTATGCTTTATTCCAGTCGTCAGAATATTTTAACGACCCCGTTTACCGTTTTCTATCTGCTGATAGGTTGTATAGTCTGCTGGATAGCGTGTTATATCACTTCTACGGGTTATCCGGTGTATGGTGAAGTGACAGCGCCCCCGTTGTGGAATCTGATCTGTCAATATTTACCGGGTAAATGGGGAACATACGCCATCGGTTTTCTCTTGATGTTAGGTGGAGCTTTTATGATTCATCGTGCTAATTATGTATTGATGCTGATCCGGGAGAAGACCTTGTTGCCTGTTCTTTTCTATATTTTGCTGATTAGTACCAATAAGGATTTTCTGCCTTTGAAATCAACTTCGTTTGGTGTATTTTTCCTGATTTTGGCTATTTATTATCTGTTTACTTCCTATCATGATCCTAATAACAAGCGGAGTGTGTTTAATGCAACGTTCGTGATAGCAATTGGAAGTTTGTTGTGGATTCATATCTGCTGGTTCCTGCCACTCTTTTGGTATGGAATGTATAAATTCCGGACACTGACATTGCAAACCTTTTTAGCAAGCCTAATGGGTTTGGCAGTAGTGTATTGGTTCGTCGGTTTTTACTGCTTGTGGCAACAGAACTTTGATATGTTTACCATTCCATTTGATTCCCTTTATAAAGTTCGTCCGTTGAGCATCAAAGGAAATGGTTGGCAGGATTGGCTGACGATTGGCTATATGATTGCTCTTGTGGCAATAGCATCATTCAATATTCTGGCTCATGAGTATGAGGATAATCTGCGGACTCGTCAGTTCTTGTCTTTCCTGATTTTGTTGGCTATTTCATCTTTTGCTCTTTATTTCCTATACGAGCAATCATCGGAAGAGTATCTTCAGATTGCCTGTTTCCCGTCTTCTATCCTGATTGCCCACTTCTTTACGGTGGTACGGAATAAATATGTCTATTGGATGTTTCACGCATCTGTGGTTGTTCTTATCTTATTATTGTTATTGCGAATATGGAGTTTTTAATAGATTACGGTTATATCGGCGTATTCATTGCCGCTTTTCTGGCAGCCACAGTTTTGCCTTTCAGTAGTGAGGTTGTATTGACGGGTGTTTTGTTGGCGGGTTCATCTTATTGGCCTTGTATGATAGCTGCGACCTTGGGAAATTTCTTAGGCGGAATGAGTTGTTATTGGCTGGGAATGCTGGGAAAGATAGAATGGATAGAAAAATATCTGAAGCTTGATGCTCAAAAAGTTTATAAAGTGCAGAATTGGATCAAAGACAAGGGTTCGTGGATGGGATTTTTTGTCTTTCTTCCAGGTATTGGTGATTTTATTGCTGTCGCTTTAGGCTTTTTGAGAGCAAATATCTGGATTGTGGCGATCTCGATGTTTTTAGGAAAAGCCATACGTTACTGGATCTGGATGGAGTTTGTATTTAAAGTCCAATCTCTTATCTGAAATACTGAAGAAAATAGTAATTTTGTGCCCATAATTTATCTTTGGAGATGAATGCTAATATTTCTAATTTAACTAACAAGCAAGTATTGTTCCGTGAGGCTAAGGACTATGTGATGATTGCCTTGGGAATGATTTTGTACGGCATTGGATGGACCATTTTCCTTTTGCCGAATGATATTACGACCGGCGGTGTTCCGGGTATTGCTTCTATTGTGTTCTTTGCAACCAAATTACCGGTTCAGTACACTTATTTTGCAATCAATGCGTTTTTGTTATTGTTGGCCTTAAAGATTCTCGGATTTAAGTTCTGTGTCAAGACAATTTACGCAGTTTTTGTCCTAACGTTCTTTTTGTCGGCTTTGCAGGGCTTGGTTGGAGAAGTTCATATTCTGCAAGATCAGCCTTTTATGGCGTGTGTCTTAGGAGCTTCTTTTTGTGGTAGTGGCATTGGCATTGCTTTTTCGGCAAATGGTAGTTCGGGTGGAACCGATATCATTGCAGCTATTATCAACAAGTATCGGGATGTTTCGCTGGGCCGAGTCGTCATGGCTTGTGATATGATTATCATTACTTCCAGTTATTTCGTATTGCAGGATTGGGAAAAGGTCGTTTATGGTTATGTGACGTTGTATGTCTGTAGCTTTGTGCTTGATCAGATAGTAAATAGTGCACATCAGTCCGTACAGTTCTTTATTATTTCCAAACATTATAAAGAAATCGGAGAACATATCAATAAGGATATGCATCGCGGTGTGACAGTATTGGATGGAACAGGACTTTATACCGGTAATGGGGTGAAAATGATGTTTGTCCTGGCAAAGAAACGTGAATCGACTGCTATTTTCCGTTTGATTAAAGATATTGATCCAGATGCTTTTGTTTCGCAGAGCACAGTTATCGGTGTCTATGGAAAAGGTTTTGATCATATTAAGGTAAAATAAAAACGGCAGGTCGCCGTCTTTTTTCTTTTGTGGGCCTTCGAAATGATTTCGATGGCCTTTTTTTATTGTATAAGGCTTTCGAAATCATTTCAAGGTTTAAAGGTGTTTGTCCGGGGATTTGAATATCAGTATTATCTGACCTTATCAGATGCCCAGATTGCTTTTATGGTTTCTTCCTGGTTATATCCGTAAGGAGACTGTGCACTTCGGGTATTGGCCCGATAGGTATTTCCTGTTTTGTTTGGACAACAGATACCACGAATACCAGGCATTTCAATATGACCATCCGGATCCGTCTTCTTCATCCATTGCCAGACATACTGTAACCATTCATTCCTATACTTTTCCGGTTGTTTGGCAAACCAGGATATTTCGTCCCAACCCCACGGGAAATAAGACGTAGTGTCTGCCACATTTACCGGTTCTTCTTCCCCGTAATTATCAATCTCAACTAAATAGGGCAGATGCTCGCACGACCAACCTGAAGGCGTCTGACAACCCATGCTCTTCTTATAGAGAGCATCTAAGTGATTGACTCGTAGTTCTGCGGGTTGTATATCTCCTTCTTTCCAAGGAGTAGCTGTTGGAAGGGCACAGATACGCATCGGGAATGAATTGAAATCAATCAGGCTTTTCCCATTAGTCACCATACCTCCTTTGGGCGTGTGTGCATCCAGAATCACCCATTGCCGGCGGGCATGCTGGGCAGCGAAGGAACGAATTTTGTCAATCAGTGTAATCCAGTGTGTCCGGTCAGGATCATTCATGCCCATCAGTTCAATTTGTCCTAAATGAAAGGCTTCACAACCGATACGGATATAAGAACAAGCCAGGAAATAGAACCATAATTGTGTTTCCTGCCGGCTGATATCCGGCACACTTCCTCCTGTATGCCAGTGATCCACATATTTCCCTTGCAGGTTCAGCATATCTTCATACCTGAAATTCCTTTTCTCAGGTTTCAGTCCGTAACTATCAAATACCCATTCCGGGATTTCAATCTGGCTGACTTCAGTAGAAATAGCTTCGAACAGACAGGCTTGAAATACCAGATCCGGATCATCTGCGTGCATTCTTTGGATGATCTGTTCTGCTTTCTTCCAGAAAGTAGGGTCTTTTAATATCTGTTCGTTTTCCCACAGGAGAATGGAACGTCCCAAGAATTTGGCTCCGATATTCTGTATCATGCGGATATCGTCGTTGAGTTGTTCTTCTCCTTGATTGGGTACCAGTAAGTTCGTGACTGTTATGGAACGATCCAGGTAATTTTTCAGTACTTCTTTTTGAATACCGTTTTTATCGAATGAATAAGGTGAAGTTGATTCTCCTTGTGCCTGTCCGGCAAAAGATACGAGAATCCAAATCAAAAGTAGTGAGAATCGTTTTTGAATCATATATCAATCGTTTTTATAAGTAATAGGACTTCCTTTCGTCTGATAAATAGTTTGTTGGAACTGCTGAGGAGATATCTGTACCTGATCTCGAGTCAGTTCCGGCACATTGTAACTTTTGAGTCGCTTCATATTATGTTCCGGATCTTGTTGGGGCAGAATAAAAGCTTTGCTGGCTTTCCCTTTTGGATTGAAATAAGTTATGTAAAGTCGGGTATAAGAACCGTCATCACGTCTGGAACTGAAGACGATCCATCGGCCGTTACTACTCCAGCAATGATAACTGTCTGCATCTGTGCTGTTGGCTTCTTGCAGTGGATAGACAGAGTCTGCTTCCAAATCTTTTACGTAGAGGTCTGCGCTTTTATGCCAGATATGGAATTGTCCGTAGGATCCGGCTGTAAATAACAGATAACGTCCATCTGGACTAATCCGGGGAACGGAGGCACTGATTCCAATAGAATCGCAGTTGATTTCGGTAACTTCTTCTCCGAAACTTTGATCGGAGGGCTGGAATGTTCGACTGACAATATTATAACGTAAGGTATTGAAGTCTTTTGGACGAACAGTGCCCATAGATTGATGGTCATAAAGACGACTGCCTACGCAATAATAGATTTTATCACCGGTTGGCGACCAACAGGGGAATGTTTCGAGTAGACTGTCTGTGTGACAGACATATTTCACTTCCTTCTGATTGGCATCATAGAAGAGCAGGTCGGAAGCCATATCAATTACTTCTACTTTTTCTTCATTCAGGATGTGGAATGCTTGCCCTGTCTTGTTGGATGAAAACAGGATCCAGTTTTGTGTCGGATGCCAAGCAGGATAGACTGCTCCGAATGGGATGGAATCATGATGAAAGTTGATTTTCTCTACAGCCTTACCTTGAGTAAGGATGGTTCCACTGTGGTTCGTACGAACGTGAAATAGCATCTTCTGGGTACTATAATTCTGGTAATTATGGCAGTTGATGCAATGATTATCTTCGTAATCGAATATCCGGTTGTTCTCATAGATCACTTCTTCCTGGAAGTTCGTGAGGTTACGCTGATATAAGCCCAGTTGGCGATAGTAGGAATAACCGGGTTCGATCAACCGATAGGAGACGAACGGATCAATCTCTTCTTCGGCCACATGCCAGGTAAAAGGTTGGAAACGTAGCCATTTCTTTTCCGTATAAGTATAGACTTGTACTTGTATCTCTTTTCCTCGGGAAACACTTAAAAGAGATTTCCATTGTTCCGCATTGAATTGTAATGTTGATCCGTGCGAGGCAGAAGCCAACAGTCTCTTCCCTTCACTGGAAGTCAATACGGCTACAAACTTCTCTCCAGGTGTACGGACCAGAAAATTCAGCGGAGCGATATTGGGTGGAATGATGATATCTTTATAATCCGGATAAATAGATGCGGCTTGTCCAACTTCTGTAAAGTTAGCAGGCTCGTCTGTCGTAGAGGAACATGCAGTCAACATTCCGATGATGACGTACATGATTACGGAAAGTATATAAGGTATTGTTTTCATCAGTTTACTCCTCCTTTCATCAGTATTTGGTATCGTTTCATCTGTTCTTCATCTATTTTATTTTGGCAGAAATAATAGAACGGATAGAAATGACCGTATTCTTCCTGTAGTTGAGGAATCAGTTCATCGGCCACTTTCCCGTCTTTGACATATTGAGAGAGGAAGTTTTCGACTTGTTGGATTGTGCTCGGACGAATCTGGAACTGTGACAACAGATTCGTTGCCCGTTCTTTTTGCAGATAAGTATATAGAACAACAGCCTGCTCTACTATGAGCGGAAGCTCCTTCCCTTTGTAAGGACGCGTTCGATTCACCACTTCATCTAATAATTTGGTATATAAGCATGCCGCCATGGATACATCAAATGTTTGCTGATTACGGATATGATTTCCAGTAATAGGATATCCGATGAATAAAGGTGAGCGATATGATTGTTCAAAGCTGTCGTTCGTTGGTTTGAGTGCCAGTATGCGATTGAAGAAAGGTTGTTCCAAGATGACTTTGGGATTGGCTACCAAAGGCATATATTTCCGTACAAAGTCGGATTCAAAAGGAACTTGCTGTAACAGGTAAAGATATTTGTTGGCAAGAGCATATTCTTCGTTCAGTAAGGAACAGAAAAAGAGTTGCTTGAGCGTGTAACAACTGGGGCCGTCGATAACCATGCGTTCCATTGCTTGGTGATAAGCCGTATTCACTAAGCCAGAAGAAAGGCAGCAGTCGCTAAGGTATAGATCTGTTCCGTCGTCGGGTAATCCACCTCGATTGATTAAGCCTAAGTCTGGATATTGATAAGGAATGTCGAGCAGGTTATTTAATAAACGTCCGGTTTGTAACAAGGCGATGGCATGATAGGCAGCAACACTTCTGGTGGGTTGTTTTGCCTGTCTGGCTTGTTGAATCATTTTATCCCAATTTTGTTCCTGATATGCACGTTGCATGGAGGCGGTTATCCTTTCGTTCTCTTTTCCCGTCCAGGTATAGAGATAAAGTCCTAGGAACAAAACGCCACAAATTCCTTGTCCCCATCGGGAAGAAGAAACCGGTTGCGAAGGTTTTCCGGAAATAAAGTGGAAAGCTATCGATACCAGGGCTGCCAGTATAAAAACAGCGAGTGGCCATAAAAAGACTACTGATGGTTCTTGTTGGTAATACAGGTTTTGTCCTTTCTGGATGAGATACCACAACACCAGGATGGAAGGAAGAAGAGAAATCCATTCCCATTTACCTTGAAGTGCGAAACTCTTTCTGACGAGGCAGACTGTTCCGGTGAGTAAAACCGACATCAGAAATCCTCCAATCCAAGGTTCATGATAGGAGAGTAACAAAAGGCGACCGAACCAATAGAGTTTTCCTTCTGGCTGGTCGAGTATGAACTCCATGATTTGTTGGTCGAAAGCAAACAAACTGTATTGTTCGGCCATATAAAATACATCGCCATAAAGAATGGCTGCAAAAATCCAGAATCCGATGAAGGCAATGACCGGAGTGGAACTCAAGATTGTTTTGATTTTCATCCTTTTCATGTAATTAGATCTAGTCTTTTAAAAGCAGTTTAAAGGTAAGATATTCCTCGAAGGAATGTACAGCCGGCACGGCTGTTTTGCAACATAAAAAAAGCGACCTGCCCAATTGGACAAGTCGCTTCGATGAAGTTATTAAAAGTTCTTATGTGATTAGTCTTTCAATTTAGCCTTCAAGAACTCACGGTTCAAACGAGCGATGTTGCTAACAGAGATGTTCTTCGGACATTCCATTTCGCAAGCACGCGTGTTTGTACAGTTACCGAAGCCCAGTTCATCCATTTTGGCAACCATAGCCTTTGCACGGCGAGCTGCTTCAACACGACCCTGAGGCAATAATGCCAACTGGCTGACTTTGGCTGAAACGAACAACATGGCTGAACCATTCTTACAAGCTGCTGCACAAGCACCACAACCGATACAAGCTGCTGCATCCATAGCTAAATCTGCATCCTTCTTAGGAATAGGAATTGCATTAGCATCAGGAACACCACCTGTATTAACTGATACGAAACCTCCGGCCTGCATGATTTTATCATAGGCAGTACGGTCAACCATCAAGTCGCGGATAACCGGGAAACCAGCTGAACGCCACGGTTCGATAGTAATAGTTTCGCCATCATGGAAACGACGCATATACAACTGGCAAGTAGTAGCACCTGTTGCCGGTCCGTGCGGATGACCGTTTACATACAGAGAGCACATACCGCAGATACCTTCACGACAGTCGTGATCGAACACGATCGGTTCTTTACCTTCATTGATCAAACGCTCATTCAAAATGTCCAGCATTTCCAGGAAAGAGACACTCTGATTGATCTTATCTATTTGGTAAGTCTCGAACTGTCCTTTTTCCTTCGGACCTCTTTGACGCCAAACTTTAAGCGTTACTTTTATATCTTTATCCATACGTTTTTAGTTTTTAAGTTTTTTAGTTTTTAAGTTTTTTAGTTTTTAAGTTTTTAGTTTCAAGTTCTGGAATTTTTATCTAATCCATTCTTTCGTCTGTAAATCAAAGATAATATCATCTTGTTTACTTCCGTATTCAGGCCTTGAAGCATTCTGGAATCTTCTTCTTTCATAAAAGAAAGTTCGAGTGATAAAATCAACTGCGTTTCCAGTTCATTAGAAGATCCCAATGCTACATATAAGAACCGTAATAATTCTTTGTCTGAACCTCGACCATAACCTTCCGCAATGTTCGAAGGAATGGATACTGCGCATCTACGCATCTGATTTACCAGGCCGAATCGTTCTTCAGTAGGGAAGTTACCAGTTACCTGATATACTTTTTTTGCTAAAGTCAGACTTTTTTGCCAAGCCAATAAATCTTTGAACGTACCCATAAACTTACAAACTTATAAACTCATAAACTTACAAACTTATTTTTTGTAATTACGTGTTTGCGGAACTACGAATTCATAGTTCAAATCTTCTTTCAGCATAACCGGATCTTTATCTTCTCCTTGATATTCCCAGCAAGCAACATACATGAACTTATCATCATGACGCAAAGCTTCGCCTTCTTCAGTCTGATGTTCTGTACGGAAGTGACCACCACAAGATTCTGCACGATTCAATGCATCGTGAGCCATCAATGTACCGATTTCAATGAAGTCAGCCAAACGTAAAGCTTTTTCCAATTCAACGTTCTGATCATCACCTGAACCCGGGATATATACATTGCTCCAGAATTCTTTCTTCAGGTCTTTCAACATGTTGATTGCTTCCAACAAGCCTTTTTCGTCACGAGCCATACCGATGTGTTCCCACATGATGTGACCTAACTTACGGTGGATAGTATCAACTGTTTCCTTACCCTTGATGTTCATCAATTTCTGGATACGAGCTTTGATTGCGTTTTCTGCTTCAACAAATTCCGGCAGATCTGTGCTGAAACGCGGAACCTGAATCTGGTCAGACAAGTAGTTCTGGATGGTGTATGGCAATACGAAATAACCATCAGCCAAACCTTGCATCAACGCAGAAGCACCCAAACGGTTTGCTCCGTGGTCAGAGAAGTTAGCTTCACCAATAGCGAACAAGCCCGGAATAGAAGTCTGCAATTCATAGTCAACCCACAGACCACCCATTGAATAGTGCAATGCCGGGTAAATCATCATCGGAGTTTCATATGGATTATCGTTGGTAATTTCTTCGTACATATCGAACAAGTTACCATATTTCTGCTTAACAACTTCCTTACCTAAGCGGTTGATAGCATCAGAGAAGTCCAGGAATACAGCTAAACCAGTGTTGTTTACACCATATCCTGCGTCGCAACGTTCTTTAGCGGCACGTGAAGCAACGTCACGCGGAACCAAGTTACCGAATGCCGGATAACGACGTTCCAAGTAGTAGTCACGGTCTTCTTCCGGAATATCTTTACCTTTCTTTGTACCTGCCTGTAATGCTTTGGCGTCTTCCAGTTTCTTCGGAACCCAGATACGACCATCATTACGTAATGATTCAGACATCAATGTCAATTTTGACTGGTAGTCACCTTTTACAGGAATACAAGTCGGGTGAATCTGAACCATACAAGGATTAGCAAAATAAGCACCTTTCTTATAGCACTGCCATGCAGCTGAACCATTTGATGCCATTGCGTTAGTTGACAAGAAGAATGTATTTACATAACCTCCTGTTGCAACAACAACAGCGTGAGCAGCATAACGTTCAATTTTACCGGTGATCAGGTTACGGGTAATGATACCACGAGCGCGACCGTCAACCAAAACAACGTCCAACATTTCGTGGCGAGTGTACATTTTTACTTTACCTTTACCAATCTGACGGCTCAATGCAGAATAAGCGCCTAACAATAACTGCTGACCGGTCTGACCACGGGCATAGAACGTACGGGATACCTGAGCACCACCGAATGAACGGTTATCCAACAAACCTCCGTATTCACGAGCGAAAGGTACACCTTGTGCTACACACTGGTCGATGATGTTATTTGATACTTCAGCCAAACGATATACGTTAGCTTCACGAGCACGATAGTCACCACCTTTGATTGTATCGTAGAACAAACGGTAAACAGAGTCACCATCATTCTGATAGTTCTTAGCAGCATTGATACCACCCTGTGCAGCGATTGAGTGAGCACGACGAGGTGAGTCCTGAATACAGAAGTTCAATACATTGAATCCCATTTCTGCTAAAGAAGCTGCTGCAGAAGCACCGGCCAAACCTGTACCTACTACGATAATGTCCAGACGACGCTTGTTAGCGGGGTTCACCAATTTCTGGTGATTTTTATAATTTGTCCACTTGTCAGCCAACGGGCCTTGAGGGATTTTAGAATTTATTTCAGCCATATTGTTTTTAGTTTTTTAAGTTTGTTAGTTTCTTAGTTTTTAAGTCATTTTGTTTTTGAGTCTGTTCGTTTTGAATGTTTGATTCCAAACTCATAAACTTATAAACTTATAAACTTATAAACTCAAAATTTACGCTCCTACACCGTTCAGGTAGAATACAATAGTAATAATTGCGAACAAACCGCAGATGATCGTTGCTACCCATTTAGAGATGCATTCCCAACGGCTCAACCAGATCGTGTTGCTCCAGCCTAATGTCTGGATAGCTGACCAGAATCCGTGAGTCAGGTGGAACCACAAAGCTCCGAACCATACCAGATACAATACTGTGTTCACAATATTACCCTGGAAGTAGTAGTTGATGAAAGCTGCTCCGTCCTGCGGATGGATGTCTCCATGGATACCTGCCAGTTCAGCAAACATCATGTGATACCAGAACTGTGTGAAGTGAAGGATCATGAACAGAATCACGATCAAGCCCAGTACGAACATGTTCTGTGATGCCCATTCTACGCCTTTCGGACGTGAATTCAGTGCATAACGGTCGTTACCGCGAGCTCTACGGTTCTGCAATGTCAACATCACTGCATACACGAAGTGAACCACTACACCTGCTGCCAAAACGAGTGTTCCCACGATAGCGTACCAGTTACTGCCCAGTAAACCGCAGATCGTATTATACGCCTCGCCTGAGAATACTGCCGCTACGTTCATTGACAGGTGGAACAATAAAAACAGAATTAGGAAGAGACCTGATATACTCATTATCAGTTTCCTCCCGATAGAAGAATTAAGTAACCACATAAGATAATAATTTAAGTTATTTAATTGTGTATAAAAATCACACTTATATAGCATTTAATTATGCAAAGGTAGTTTAATTCCATGGATCAACCAACAAGATTAAATAAATATTTCTGTAATAATTCGTCCCCCTCTGGGTAAAAATAGTTGAATCGTAACGAAAAGAGTTCTGTTTTGAAGAGAATCTTTTATACTAGCAATATGTGATGCTGAAAAATGCATTGCGCGAAATGGGCGGTTATGAGGCTGATGAGGAAATAGATTAAGGAAGAAAATGTATCTTTGTACGCAAAATGGTATTGATTTTAGATGAATTGCGTATGAGAAGTAAAGTGGTTATATTTTTGTTGCTGATAAGTCATTTCATAGGAGCTCAGCAAGTGACGGAG
>ENA-OPCA01001132-OPCA01001132.1-human-gut-metagenome-genome-assembly--contig:-NODE-1132-length-21806-cov-3.003080_pt1 | contig 21806 bp, 18 predicted proteins | sample MGYA00241076_ERZ501468 | MGnify/ENA primary metagenome ERZ501468 (study PRJEB25962, sample SAMEA2042633) | human gut metagenome | biome: human gut; feature: human-associated habitat; material: faeces... | reverse complement strand
AGCGTACAGCCGGTAATCTTTCTCTCTGTGTTTTTCTTTTGCCAGCTGCTCAACGAAGCTCTTAAAGATGCGCGCACGCGGGTCGGAAATGGAGTAAACCGCATGGCCCATACCGTAAATCAGACCTTTCTGGTCGAACGCCTCTTTGTGCAGCAGCTTTCTTAAGTAATTCGATACTTCTTCCTCATCCGTCCAGTCTTTGACGTGTGACTTCATATCGTCGAACATCCGCACAACCTTGATGTTTGCACCGCCGTGCTTCGGTCCCTTTAAGGAGCCGAGCGCCGCTGCAATTGCGGAGTACGTATCGGTTCCGGAAGAAGAAACAACATGTGTTGTAAAGGTCGAGTTGTTACCGCCGCCGTGTTCAGCGTGTATCATAAGCAATACATCAAGCATTTCCGCTTCTTCACGAGTATATTTATTATCGGGTCTTATCATATAAAGCAGATTCTCAGCTGTTGACAATCTTGGCTGCGGTGTGTGAAGATACAGACTTTTTCCGTCATGATAATGGCTCTTTGCCTGATATCCGTATGCCGCCATTACAGGAAGTCTTGCAATCAATTCTATTGACTGACGCAAGATATTACCCGTTGAAATATCATCCGGATTTGAGTCATACGAATAAGACGCAAGTACGGAACGGGCAATTTTATTCATTATATTCTTACTAGGAGCTTTCAAAATCATATCTTCCGCAAAGCCTTCCGGCAATACACGAAGATTTCCGATAAGTCTTGAAAAATCGTCCAAAGTCTTTTTATCCGGAAGATGTCCGAATAACAGCAGATATGCTACTTCTTCAAAGCCAAATCTCTTCTCTTTTTCACAGTTTTTAACTATATCTGTAAGGTCATAACCACGGTATCTCAAATGACCTTCCATAGGAATTTTTTCACCGTCATCAATGTAGTAACCCAAAACTGCGCCGACAGAAGTAAGTCCTGCCATTACACCTGTACCGTCATCGTTTCTCAAACCTCTTTTAACGCTGTACTGCTTAAAAAGTTCCTTTGAAAACGGCTGATACACATCTGATGCCTCTTCCTGAAATCTCTCTTGTAATCTCTTTTTATCCTCTTCCTTTAACATATCTCCACTTCCCTTCCGCTCCGCTATATCAGAGCTTGAAATTTATATCAGACTTATTTGATTGTCCTCTCCCCTTAAAATTCCTCCGGCTGCCGGAATATTTTTCGGTCTGTAATGCTCAATGTCCTCAACTGTGCATTGTTCTTTGTCTACAACCCTAACAACCTTTGCGTCTTTTTTACGCAACGTTATTACCTGTATACCCTGAGTACTCTTTGTCGCTTTAAGCGGAATTTTTTCCGTATTAACCAATAACACTCTGTTATTATCCGACATCAGAACAACATCTTTATCTTCATCAAGAAGTCTTATATCACATATCGGCGACTTATTTCCGTATGCACCGATTAGTTTTTTACGGTTTGTCTTAGTTTCATAATTTGAAAGCGCAACTTTCGCCATTTTACCGTTTTCAAACGTAAACAGCATTTCGCCATTATAATCCGTTGTTACAACAGTATACACTATTTTTTCATCTTCTTCAAGTCCAAGTATTCCCGGCAGGTACTCGCCCATAGTGCTTACCTTTGCATCTGCAAGGTCATATGTTTTCATTTTATATGCAACGCACTTATTTGAGAAGAATATAAGTTCGGATTTATTTGTCGATTCCATTGTCTGAACAATTTCATCCGTTTCCTTTAATTTATGCTCCGTTGTGCTTGAACGAAGTGATACGGCTGAAATCTTCTTAATATAATTATCTCTTGTTACGAAAATTGTAAGCGGATAATCGTCTATATTTTCCGTTTCGTTATACTCCGTTATTTCCTCACCGCTGATTAAAGTCGTCTTTCTTTCCTGGCCGTATTTCTTTGCGATTTTCTTTAACTGATCTGCGATAATATTCTTAACCTCGTTATCGTCACCCAAAATACGGTTCAGTTCTTCAAGTTCCTCCATAAGTTTTTCAATCTCTGCGGTTCTGTTTATGATATATTCCTTGTTCAAACTGCGAAGTTTGATTTCCGCAATGTACTCCGCTTGAACTTCGTCAATGTCAAAGCCCTCCATAAGATTAGGAACCACATCGGTATCTTTTTCCGTATGACGAATTATTGCAATCGCTTTGTCAATATCAAGCAAAATCTTTTTAAGACCTGTTAAAAGATGAAGTTTTTCGCTTTTTTTATCAATATCATATTTAATACCGTTTTTAACGCAGTTCATTCTGAACAGTATCCACTGCTGTAAAATCTGCTTAACTCCCAAAACCATAGGTCTTGCATTAATCAAGATATTAAAGTTACAGCTAAAACTGTCCTCAAGCGGTGTCAGCTTATAAAGCTTTGTCATAAGCATATCGGGATCAACGCCGCGTTTTAAATCAAGTGCGATTTGAAAACCGTCAAGACCTGTTTCGTCACGTGCGTCTGAAATTTCTTTCAGTTTGTTCGCTTTTACAAGTTCCATAATCTTGCCGATTATCGCTTCGACTGTTGTTGTATAAGGAATTTCGTTGATTTCGATACAGTTATTTGCCTTGTCGTAAGTATATTTTGCACGAAGTTTAAAACTTCCACGGCCTGTTTCGTAAATCTTACGCATTTCGCTTTCAGAGTAAATAAGGTCCGCTCCCATTGAAAAGTCAGGTGCAGGCATATATTTAATCACGTCCGCATTTTCGTTTTTCATACAAGCGATAGTTGCGTCACAAACTTCTTTAAGATTGAATGAACAAATATTACTTGCCATACCTACGGCAATACCTGATGTACCATTACATAACAGGTTAGGATATCTTGATGGAAGTACTGTAGGTTCTTTTTCTGTTTCATCAAAGTTAGGTATGAAATCTACAGTATCTTTGTTAAGATCTCTTGTCATCTCCATAGATATCTTGCTGAGTCTCGCCTCTGTATATCGCATGGCTGCGGCTCCATCACCATCGACTGAACCAAAGTTACCATGTCCGTCAACAAGTGGATATCTTGTATTGAAATCCTGAGCCAGCTTTACTAATGCCTCATAAATTGATGAATCACCATGTGGGTGATATTTACCCATTGTATCACCAACGATACGGGCACATTTTCTATGTGGCTTATCAGGACCGTTGTTAAGTTCTATCATTGAATATAGAATTCTTCTCTGTACCGGCTTAAGACCATCTCTTACATCCGGAAGTGCTCTGGAAGCGATAACACTCATGGCATAATCTATATAATAGTTTTCCATGGTTTTCTGCATATCGACTTCTTGAACTTTATCAAAGATATGTTCATCCATTATTATAATTCCTTTCCGTGAAGTTATTAATTAACGCAATGTGTAAATCTGGAATACGCCATGCGTAAATCCTAATCACGCGCATTCGTAAAATCTACATACGCCATGCGTAAATCCTACGGATTTACTTATGTGGCTAATCGCCACATACAACTCAAAATTATAAAATATGCCCATGTATGCAAGCATACGGTCATATTTATAATTTTTCCTTGTGCATGGCTTGTTAGATATCCAAATTCTTTACAAACTTAGCATTTGCTTCTATGAAATCTCTTCTTGGCTCTACCTTGTCACCCATAAGTGTTGAGAATGTTACATCAAGTTCTGAATCATCATCTTCATTCATATTAACTCTTAATAATACTCTCTTGTGTGGGTCCATTGTTGTTTCCCATAACTGCTCTGCGTCCATCTCACCAAGTCCCTTATAACGCTGGACTTTATTATTCTGGTCTCTTCCAATCTCAGTCATGATTGCATTAAGCTCATCATCATTATAGGCATACCACACTTTTTTATTCTTCTCAACTTTATAAAGTGGTGGCTGTGCAAGATATACATGGCCTTCTCTTATAAGATCGGGCATGAATCTGTACAGGAATGTGAGAAGAAGTGTTGCAATATGTGCACCATCTACATCGGCATCTGTCATAATAATAATCTTGTGATAACGAAGCTTGCTTATATCAAAATCTTCATGAATACCTGTACCAAATGCAGTAATCATCGCTTTAATCTCTGCATTTCCAAGTATTCTGTCAAGTCTTGCTTTCTCAACGTTAAGAATCTTACCACGAAGTGGAAGGATTGCCTGTGTAGCACGGCTTCTTGCAGTCTTTGCAGAACCACCGGCTGAATCTCCCTCAACAATATATATCTCACAATTCTTAGGATCTTTATCTGAACAATCAGCTAACTTGCCAGGAAGTGAAGTGCTTTCAAGTGCAGTCTTTCTTCTTGTTAAGTCTCTTGCTTTTCTTGCAGCTTCTCTCGCTCGCTGTGCAAGCAACGATTTTTCACATATAGATTTTGCAACTGCAGGATTCTGCTCAAGGAAGTAAGTAAGCTGTTCACTTACTATACTGTCAACTGCTCCCCTTGCAACTGTATTACCAAGCTTCTGCTTAGTCTGTCCTTCAAACTGCGGATCTTCAATCTTAACAGATACGATTGCTGTGAGACCTTCTCTTATATCATCACCTGAAAGTCCCTGATCACTATCCTTAAGAATCTTATTCTTTCTTGCATAATCATTAAAAGTCTTAGTCAGTGAATTTCTGAAACCAGTCAGATGTGTACCACCTTCAGGTGTCTTAATATTATTAACAAATGAATCGACAACCTCATTGTATCCATCATTATGCTGGAATGCTACTTCAACCTGAACATTGTCTTTCACACCTTCACAATAAATAATCTGGCTGTATAAAGGTTCTTTACTCTTATTAAGATACTGAACAAATTCCTTGATACCACCTTCATAATGGAATACTTTCTGCTGCTCAAGACCTTCTCTTAAATCTGTAAGAGTAATCTTGATTCCCTTAGTAAGAAATGCCATTTCTCTTAATCTGTGCATAAGAATATCAAATTCAAATACAGTTGTTTCCTGAAAAATCTCTGAATCAGGAAGAAAAGTAACCTGAGTTCCTGTATCCTCAATATCGCAGTCACCTACTATCTTAAGGTCATAACATATCTTTCCTCTTTCGTATCTCTGCTGATAAATGTGTCCATTTCTCTTTACCTGAACTTCAAGCCATTCAGACAAAGCATTAACTACAGATGCACCAACACCGTGAAGTCCTCCTGACACCTTATATCCTCCACCACCGAATTTACCTCCGGCATGAAGAACGGTATATACAACTTCAATGGCAGGTCTTCCTGTCTTATGATTAATATCAACAGGTACACCTCTACCATTATCAATTACAGTGATAGAGTTATCTTTATTAATCATAACCTCAATATGTGTACAAAAACCTGCTAAAGCTTCGTCAATTGCATTATCAACTATCTCATACACAAGATGATGAAGTCCTCTTCCTGATGTACTTCCAATATACATACCAGGTCTTTTTCTTACAGCTTCAAGACCTTCGAGTACCTGAATCTGGTCTCCACCATAATTCTTCTCTGCATTCTGATCTGCCACTTTAATTCCTCCTTGTTTTACAAAGCAAAATGTAATTAATTCTCATTAACTACATGACCATCTGTTACTTTAAATATTTTGTTGATATTCATTCTGTTATTAATAAACTCTTCAAGTCCGGTGCATGTAACAATCGTTTGTATATCTCCAATGCTGTTTATCAGAAAATTCTGTCTGTTACTGTCTAACTCAGACAAAACATCATCAAGAAGAAGTACCGGAGTATCTTTAATTACAAGTTTCACAAGTTCAATCTCAGATAATTTAAGTGAAAGTGCAGCTGTTCTTTGTTGTCCCTGTGAACCATATTTTCTCACATCATTGTCATTTATTAAAAATATAAGATCGTCCTTATGAGGACCTTTACCTGTAACCTTGTATTTAATATCCTTTTGTCTTGAATTTCTTACTTCTTCTTCAAAATCATTCACATCAACATCAGGAACATAACATACTTTAATATTCTCAATACCACCAGTAAGTCTGGAATGAATATCACTGATTATTGTGTTAATCTTTTCTATGAAACTTTTTCTGCCTTTAATAATAAGGCTTCCATACTTAACAAGCTGCATGTCCCATATATCAAGAGTCTGCATCAGCTGTTCTGATGGTGAAAATGCTATATCTTTGAGAAGCTTGTTTCTCTGATTAAGTACTTTGTTGTAATTAACAAGGTTACTAAGATATATCTTGTCAAGCTGGCTAAGTTCCATATCCATAAATCTTCTTCTCTCTGAAGGACCGTTTTTTATAATATTAAGATCTTCCGGAGAAAAGAAAACAATATTAATAATTCCAAAAAGTTCAACAGCTTTTTTTATAGGAATACCATTAACTGCTATACCCTTGGTTTTATTCTTCTTAAGGTGCATGTCTATGCGGTATTTCATACCATGCTTTAAGACATTTAGTTTAATATGCGATTCATCTTCTCCAAATCTGACTATTTCTCTGTCTTTACTGCCACGATGTGACTTAGAAGTTGAACACATATATATTGATTCTAATATGTTAGTCTTTCCCTGGGCATTGTCACCATATATTATGTTTACATGCTCATTGAAATTCATATCCAGAAATTCATAATTTCTGTAATCCTTTAACTCAACAGATTCGACTATCACATTAACACCTATTTTTTAATAAGAATACTGGAGCCGTTGTATTCTACAACTTCTCCGCCAAAAAGTTTTTTTCCACGCTGTGTTTCAACAACGCCATTAACCTTAACTTCACCATCCTGAATAACAATCTTGGCTTCAACACCTGATTCAACTAATCCGGCAGCTTTAATTGCCTGTCCAAGTTTGATGAAATCATCTCTTAAAATTATTTCTTCCATAACTTTCCTTTCTCTTGTTAAGCTGTGAAGTTAACAGGAAGTATAAGATAAATATAATTTTCTTCCTTGTCTCTGATAAAGCAAGGTGATTTATGATTAACTAGATACATAGTCACATTTTCATCATCGATAACCCTTAATGCATCCATAAGGAACTTAGGATTAAAACCAATCATAATATCCTTACCTTCTTTATCAATATCAATATCTTCGTTAAGAGCTCCAATTGCAGAGTTAACATTTACCTGTAATAAACCATTTAATATATTAATAATAATTGGCTTCTTATCTCCTTCTCTTATAAGAAGATTAGCTCTGTCAATAGAATCTAGAAATTCTTTTTTATTAATAGATACTTTAGTTTCATAATCGTTAGAAAGCATCTGACTAATCTTAAAATAATCACCCTCTATAAGTCTAGAAACAACATGAGTCTGGTCAAATTCAAATAATACATGATTATTAGTAAAGTAAATATTAACAAAACTTTCAGCATCAGCATTAAGAATCTTGCTTATTTCCTGAAGAGTCTTACCTGGAATAACTACTCTTACGTCATCAGATCTGCCTTCAAGCTTAATATTACGGATAGCAATTCTGTGACCATCAAGACCTACAACTTTAAGTGTACCTTCATTTACTTCAAAAAGTTCACCTGTCATCATTTTATTATTATCATTAATAGCAATAGAGAATATTGTCTGATTAATAACTTCCTTTAACTGGAACTGGGAAAGTGTAATCATCTTATCTTTAATAATAGCAGGAAGGTAAGAAAAATCATCTCCGGATTTTCCTGCTATATTAAACTTACTTTTTTCACATGTAATAAGTGCATTATTATTAGAATCAGTAGTTAAAGTAATATCATTATCAGGCAGCTTTCTTACAATTTCAGAAAAAAGCTTAGCGTCTATGGCAATCTTACCTTTTTCTATAATTTCACCTTCTACTATAGTTTCAATGCCAAGTTCCATATCGTTACCTGTGAACTTGATTTCATTAGTAGTAGCATCAATAAGAATACATTCAAGAATATTCATAGTAGTTCTTGTAGGTACAGCCTTCATTACGATACCTACAGCTTTGTTTAAGTTAGATTTAGTAAAAACTAATTTCATGTTGATAACTTCCTTTCGATAAAATTGTAGTGGAGAAGAGCTATATATAAATATATAAATGCCGTAGCCGTAGTCTTAGGGGTTGTTAAATTGTTAAAAAGTATGTAAAGCCTTAAAAACACTGGATATATGAAAATAATAACCATGTTAGAAAACACAAAATTTAATGTTCAATGTATGTGAAAAATTAAATTTAAAAAAAATATACATAAATTTAAAAAAAAGTTATAAAGAACATTCAACATAAAAATAACATCTAATTAACAAATTATCCTAAAACCATTGTGGAAAACTTTTTAAGATGGATTAAGCTTCTTTATTAATATATCAATAGTGCTCTTGGTAGTTTCATTATTAGCTGTTTCTTTAGCAATCTTTTCTGAACCATATAATATAGTAGAATGATCTCTACCACCTAAAGCTTTACCTATAGCTTCAAGAGGAGTCTGTGTCATCTGCCTGCACAGATACATTGCAATATGTCTAGGAAAAGCTATATCAGCACTTCTCTTATGAGATATTATATCTTCAGGCTTAATGTGGAAATGTTCAGCAACTACATCAATTATAAGTTCTGGTGTAATCTCTTTCTTAGAGTAAGGAGATATAAGATCCTTAAGTGTATTCTCAGCAAACTCTGCAGTAAGAGGTGTGTGGGAAAGCTTAGAATAAGCTGAAAGCTTGGTAAGCGCTCCCTCAAGCTCCCTGATACTTGAAGTAATATTAGTTGCAACATAATCTTTAACTTCATAAGGAAAATCAATTCCTAAAGCCTCAGACTTCTTATTAATAATAGCCATCTTAGTTTCATATGTAGGAATCTGGATATCTACCGGAAGTCCGCTTTCAAAACGTGTTCTTAATCTGTCAGGAAGAGTTTCCATTTCCTTAGGTGGTCTATCAGATGATATAACAATCTGTTTTCCTAAAAGATAAAGGTCATTAAAGGTATTGAAAAATTCTTCCTGAGTAGAAACCTTTCCTATTATAAATTGAATATCATCGATAAGAAGAACGTCAATATTACGGTATTTATTTCTGAATTCAGTGTTCTTGTTAGTCTTAACCGATTCGATAAGTTCATTAGTAAATGTCTCAGAAGTTACGTATAAAACCTTCTTAGATGGGTCACTTGCAATAATAAAATGTGCAATAGCCTGCATAAGATGAGTTTTACCAAGTCCGGCACCTCCGTATATGAACAGAGGGTTATATATCTGTCCAGGTGTTTCGGCAACAGCGAGTGATGCTGCGTGAGCCAGATTATTATTAGTACCTATTACAAATGTGTCAAATGTGTAATTAGGATTCAGATTCTGTGAAGCAAGACTATTATCAGTAGAAACTGAAGATGTCTTTTTCTTTAATTCATCTTCCTTTTTCTCAGCAGATGACATAATAATTACCTGATATTCCTTGTTCATTACTTCACATACGGTAACTTCAAGAAACTTGAGGTAACGTTTTTCAATATATACAATGCTCCTTTCATCAGTAGAAGAGTCATCTTCTAAAGATGAGAAAGTAAGAGTAAGAACATTGCCGTCAAGTTTATATATTTTCAGGGGTTTAATCCATGTTTTAAAAGAAACATCAATAATTTCGTGTTCTTCTTTAAAAGTAGAGAGAATTAAATCCCATTTATCAATCAATGTCTGTAATTCATCCATAAATTCTAGGCCTTTCTGGCTTGTTAATTAGCCTGTCCAATCATAAAAATACATTCCTTTATATAATATATCATTTAGAAAATTATTTCAATATTTGGGCAGATTAAGCCCTGTGGATAATTTTATGGATAAAAATGTATTAACATGAATGTGGAAAATATTATAAACGCGAAAAAGGTCGAAAATAGGCACTTTTTCAAAAATATCATTAATAACTAACGTAATTATAAAGAGTTTTCCACAAGTTATCAACATTTTGTGGAAAACTCTTTTATATTCTTATTAAAAAATATTAAAAATGTCCTATTTATGCGGATTACTGGATTGTGAAAAACCTGTTGAAAGCGTTTTTTATAGAATTAGTATATATAAAAATAAATACAGTAATTATCAAGTTTTTCTTGACTTTATAATGTTTACACAATATAATCAGTTCTGTGTTTTGAAATTTTTTATATGAAAATATTCTTACCATAATAAACTACAATGGTAATGAAGGAGGTGCATAGATTATGAAGATGACATTTCAGCCAAAGAACAGACAGAGATCTAAGGTTCATGGATTCAGATCAAGAATGAGTACTGCAGGTGGAAGAAAAGTTTTATCAGCAAGAAGAGCTAAGGGTAGAAAGAAACTTTCAGCTTAATTAATATTTTCTTGATTTTGTTGGCAGATGGGAGTTTCTCATCTGCTTTTTTCAGATTATATTAATATTAAATTTAAGCAACATTTTAATTAATAAGAATGGTGAATGGTATGAAATATAAGGATTTTGAAACATTAAGAAGTAATCAGGAATTTAAAAAGGTGTACAATAATAAGAAGTCTTTTGCTAACAAGAATCTTATAATGTATATTTCTGAGAATGGAACGGATACTAAACGATTAGGTGTATCTGTGAGTAAGAAGGTCGGGAATAGTATTGTCCGACACAGACTGGCAAGACTGATAAGAGAGGCATTCCGCCTTAGTACAGACTGTATACCCGATGGATATGATTATGTTGTCGTAGCCAGAGCCAGTTTGAAAGATAAGGGTTTTTTTGAAACTAAGGAATCAATGATTCATTTATTGAAACTTCATAAGCTTTATAAGCAGAATTAAATAGGCGGTTAATATGAAGGATATAAAGATTAAGTTAAAGAATGCGGGCAAGTTCATAGTTCTTAAGATGATAAGATTATACCAGCTCGCAATATCTCCTTATAAAGGAGGAAAATACTGCAGCTTTATTCCAACATGTTCGCAATACGCAATTGAAGCTATTGAAATGTATGGAGTTTTCTTAGGTGGGTGGTTGGCACTTAAAAGAATATTAAGGTGCAATCCATTTAATAAGAACGCTTATGGCTTTGATCCTGTGCCAGTAGGCAGATATGGGAAAAGAAAAAAGCAATAAACAACTGAATATTTGGATAGTGCTATATTATGCGGAGGTGACAATTTGAGTATTATTAAGCCAATTGCACAGTTACTTGGTTACATTTTAGACATCCTTTTCATGGGTCTTAATGCAATAGGAATTGGTAATATTGCAATAGCAATCATTATTTTTACTCTGCTTGTTAAAATGTTAATGCTACCATTACAGATTAAGCAGCAGAAGATGACTAAGTTACAGTCAGTTATGAACCCGGAGATAAAGGCTATTCAGGAGAAGTATAAGGGAAAGAACAGTGATACAGTAGCTATGCAGAAGATGCAGGCAGAAACTAAGGCTGTTTATGAAAAATATGGTGTTTCACAGTGGGGAAGCTGTGTGCAGCTTCTTATCCAGATGCCTATTCTTTTTGCACTTTACAGAGTATTCCAGCAGATACCACTTTATATTTCACAGATTAAGGTACTTTTCCTTAATATACTTGGACTTAATGGTGCTGATGGTATCTCATCTGTTTCAGGATATGCTGATACTCTTAATGAGATATACGGAAAGACTGTTGACTGGAGCAATACAAGCACAGCTGTAACAACACTTAATTCATTCACTGCAGACCAGTGGACAAAGTTAAAAGAAGCATTTCCAGCATTTTCTGATATGATTACACAGAATCTTGATAAGATTAACCATATGAATACTTTCTTAGGCGTTAACATGTCTCAGAATCCAGGTTTTGGTCTTCATATAGCTATATTAATTCCAATTCTTGCAGGCGTTACACAGTTTATATCTGTTAAGGTTTCACAGGCTGGCATGGAGCAGCCTGACAGTGATAATCCAGCAGCAGCATCTATGAAGATGATGACTTATTTCATGCCACTTATGTCAGCATTTCTTGCAATAAGTCTTCCTTCAGGTCTTGGTGTTTACTGGATTGCAACAGCTGTTATACAGACAATTCAGACAATCTTCATTAACAGATATTATGATAAGATTGGAACAGATAAGATTGTAGAAAAGAATGTTGAAAAGCGTAACAAGAAGAGAGCCAAGAAGGGACTTCCAGCAGAAACTATCGTTAAGGGTGCTTCTGTAAGTACTAAGAATGTGAATAATAATAAGAATTCTTCTGCTTCTTCAAGTGCTGACAGAGCAAAGAAGCTTCAGGAAAGAAAAGAAGCTAACGATAAGAAGATACAGGAATTAAAGGAAGCCGCAGCAGCAAGCGGTAAGGCAGCTAAACCAGGAAGTCTTGCTGATAAGGTTGGTATGGTATCAAGATACAATGAGGTCAACGATAAAAGAAAATAGAGAGGGTTAAGTAATGGAATATATTGAAGTTACAGGAAAATCTGTTGAAGAAGCTATAACTAATGCCTGCACTAAGCTTGGTATTCCAAGTGATAAGCTTGATTATGAAGTTATAGACAAAGGTAATTCAGGATTTTTAGGAATATTTAATTCTAAGCCTGCTAAGATTAAAGCAAGAGAAAAACAGGAAGAACCAGAAGTTAATTCTGTTGAGACTCCTAAAAAGTCAGAAGCACCTGTTCATGCAGAAAAAAAATTCGAAAAGAAGGCAGATGATTTCAAGAAAGCAGAACCTAAGAAGGAATTTAAGTCTGAACCTAAGAAAGAGTTCAAAAAGGAACACAAGCCTGCTGATAATCACAAGAATGCAGAAGTTAAGGAAGCACCTAAGGTTGAAGCACAGCCACAGCCTAAGGAAGAGCCATTTACAGCAGAACAGAAGGAAGTTATTAAGAAGGATATTAAAGAATTCCTTAACAATATGTTTGGTGCTATGAGCATGGAAGTTAAGGCTGATATTACATTTGACGATGAAGAAAATAGCGTTAATGTAGATCTTTCTGGAGATAACATGGGTGTTCTTATCGGTAAGAGAGGACAGACACTTGATTCTATCCAGTATCTTACAAGTCTTGTAATTAACAAGAACAGTGAGAAGTATGTAAGAGTTAAATTAGATACAGAGAACTATAGAAAGAGAAGAAAAGAAACTCTTGAGTCTCTTGCTAAGAACATTGCATACAAGGTTAAGAGAAGCAGAAGACCTGTTTCACTTGAGCCTATGAACCCATATGAAAGAAGAATTATCCATTCAGCACTTCAGGCAGATAAGTTTGTTTCTACAAGAAGTGAGGGTGAAGAACCTTTCAGACATGTTGTTGTTTATCTTGAAAGAGAGAATAATAACAGATATAACAGATAATTAGATATATGATTTTATTAAATGCTGTGGTATTATTATCACAGCATTTTTTATATGGAGGATGGAAATGGAGGATACAATAGCAGCTATATCTACAAGTACAGTGTCAAGCGGTGGAATTAGTATTGTAAGAATAAGCGGTCCTGATGCAATTATTATTGGAGATAAAGTTTTTAAGTCAAAAAAGAATATTAAGCTTGCAAATGTACAGAGTCATACGGTACATTTTGGAAATATATGTGATAACGGTAATGAAATTGATGAAGCACTTGTAATTGTAATGAAAGCTCCTAACACTTATACAAGAGAGAATATTGTTGAGATTGACTGTCATGGCGGTATTCTTGTTACTAAGAAGGTGTTAGAGGTGGTACTTAACGCTGGTGCAAGGCTTGCAGAGCCTGGCGAATTTACAAAGAGAGCATTTCTTAATGGAAGAATTGACCTGTCACAGGCGGAGGCTGTTATTGATATTATTAATGCAAAGAATGATTATGCTCTGAAGTCATCTGTTAATCAGTTAGATGGTAAGTTATCTGAAAAGATTAAGAATATAAGAGAGATAATATTGAATAATGTTGCATTTATCGAGGCCGCACTTGATGATCCAGAACATTTTGATATAGATACTAATGTAGATAACCTTAAAAATGATGTGGAAAACTGTCTTAATAATGTGGATAACTTGTTAAAAACATGCGATAATGGCAGAATCATGCATGATGGCGTGCGTACAGTCATTTTGGGGAAAACTAATGCAGGAAAGTCAAGCCTGCTTAATGTACTTGCAAGAGAAGAGAGAGCAATTGTTACTGATATAGAAGGAACTACGAGAGATACTCTTGAAGAAATGATTAATCTGTCTGGAATTACTCTTAATCTTATTGATACTGCAGGAATCAGAAAAACTGATGATGTTGTTGAAAGCATTGGGGTTAATAAGGCTAAGAAGCTTGCAGAAATCGCTGATCTTGTAATATATGTAGTTGATTCTTCAAGAGTACTTGATGATAATGATTATGAGATTATGGAACTTATCAAGGATAAGAAGGTTCTTGTAATACTTAATAAAGCTGATCTTGCACAGGTTACAACAGCAGAAGATATTAAGAAAATAATCAATTGTGAGACAGTTACTATATCTGCAAAGCAGGAGACAGGAATTGAAGAACTTGAGGAAACTGTTAAGAATATGTTCTTTAATGGTGAAGTTAAGTTCAATGAAGATGTATATATTACAAGTACAAGACATAAAGAACTTTTAAAGAAGGCTGAGAACAGCTTAAAGCTTGTACTTGATGGAATTGATAACATGGTAAGCGAAGATTTCCTTACTATTGATTTAATGGCTGCATATGAGAATCTTGGTCTTATAATAGGAGAGGAGATTGAAGATGATCTTGCCAACAGAATTTTTTCAAAGTTCTGTATGGGTAAGTAATGCAGGTTGATAAGGAGAAGTAATATGCCTAATATTAGAGAAGAATATGATGTAGTTGTAGTAGGTGCTGGTCACGCAGGTTGTGAGGCTGCCCTTGCTGCTGCAAGAATGGGACTTGAAACAATTATATTTACAGTAAGCGTTGAAAGTATAGCAATGATGCCTTGTAATCCTAATATAGGAGGAAGTTCTAAGGGACATCTTGTAAGAGAAATAGATGCTCTTGGTGGCGAGATGGGAAAGAATATAGATGCTACATTTATACAGTCAAAGATGTTAAATGCATCAAAAGGCCCTGCGGTTCATTCACTCCGTGCACAGGCTGACAAGTCCGATTACAGCAGAAGAATGAGAAATGTGCTTGAGAATACTGAGCATCTGCACATAAGACAGGCAGAGGTTTCAGAGATTATTGTTAATGATGGAAAAATTGGTGGTGTAAAGACTGTTTCGGGTGCAGAATACATAGCTAAGGCAGTTGTTTTATGTACAGGAGTATATCTTAAGGCAAGATGTATATATGGTGATGTAAGTTATCATACAGGTCCTAACGGATTACAGGCTGCCAATCATCTTACACAGTCACTTATTGATAATGGAATTGAAGTGAGAAGATTCAAGACGGGTACACCTGCCAGAGTTGATAAAAGGTCAGTGGATTTTTCTAAGATGACAGAGCAGTTCGGTGATAAGAGAGTTGTGCCATTTTCATTTGAAACAGACCCTGAGAGCATACAGAAAGATCAGGTAAGCTGCTGGCTTACATATACTAATGAAGAGACACACAAAATTATTATGGATAATCTTGACCGTTCACCTCTTTATTCAGGAGATATCCACGGAACAGGTCCAAGATACTGTCCATCAATTGAGGATAAGGTTGTAAGATTTGCAGACAAAGACAGACATCAGGTATTCATTGAGCCAGAGGGCTTGTATACTAATGAAATGTATCTTGGTGGAATGAGCAGTTCAATGCCTGAGGATGTGCAGTATGCAATGTATAGAACAGTTCCTGGTCTTGAGAATGTCCGAATCGTAAGAAATGCTTATGCTATTGAGTATGACTGCATTAACGCTGTTCAGTTAAAGTCTTCTCTTGAATTCAAGAAGATTGAAGGATTATTTGCTGGTGGACAGTTTAATGGAAGCTCAGGATATGAGGAAGCAGCCGCTCAGGGCCTCATAGCGGGCATTAATGCAGCTATGGAGGTAAAAGGCCGGGAACAGCTGATTTTGGACCGCTCAGAGGCATATATTGGCGTTCTCATCGATGATCTGGTAACAAAGGAGAACCATGAGCCGTACCGAATGATGACAAGCCGTGCTGAGTACCGTCTGCTCCTCCGCCAGGACAACGCAGATCTTCGTCTTCGCAAAAAAGGCTGGGAGGTCGGCCTGATCGATGATGAGACATACCATAAATTACAGGAAAAAGAGCGCCGGATCCAGGAAGAGATCGAGAGAGTGGAACATGCAACCGTAGGTGGTTCTGCAGAGGTACAGAGCCTTCTGGAATCTCTGAACAGTACCCTTCTGAAATCCGGAACCACCATTGCAGAGCTGATCCGTCGGCCGGAGCTTAACTATAAGGTGCTTGCACCCATCGATAAAGAAAGACCGGAGCTTCCGGAAGATGTATGTGAGCAGGTAGAGATCAACATCAAATATGATGGCTACATCCGCCGCCAGATGAAGCAGGTAGAGCAGTTTAAGAAACTGGAGCAGAAAAAGCTTCCGGAAGACATTGATTACGAAGATGTAGGAAGCCTCCGCATTGAGGCACGCCAGAAGCTGGAAGCCTACAGACCGGTGTCCATCGGTCAGGCGTCCCGTATCTCCGGTGTATCCCCGGCTGACATTTCCGTGCTTCTTGTATATCTGGAAAGCAGATCCGGACATAAACACGGATAATACAACGAATAACAATAAAACACAGAAAATAAGAGAGGAAGCTGCATGTACAATTTAGAAATCCTGGAAAAAGGCTGCGAGGAGCTTGGGATCACACTCAGTGACACGCAGAAAAACCAGTTTATCCGATTCTACGAATATCTTGTAGAAAAAAACAAAGTCATGAACCTCACCGGTATCACAGAATTTGACGAGGTTCTCGTGAAACATTTCCTGGACAGCCTCTGCTGCGTCAAGGCTGTAGATATGGGTAAAATAAAAACCGTTATGGACATCGGAACCGGCGCCGGATTCCCGGGTGTTCCCCTGAAGATTGCCTTCCCGGAGGTGGAAGCCTGTCTTCTGGATTCCCTCAATAAAAGAGTAAAATTCCTGGAAGAAACCTTTGCGCTCCTGGGCCTGGAGGGGATTTCCGCCATTCACGGAAGAGCTGAAGAATATGCAAAAAACAAAGCCTACAGAGAAAAATATGATCTCTGCGTATCCAGAGCAGTATCCGGACTTGCAACCCTGTCTGAATACTGTCTCCCGTATGTAAAAGTCGGAGGGCTTTTTGTCTCCTATAAATCCGGTTCTGTAAAGGAAGAAGCAGAAGCAGCAGAGAAAGCAGTAAAGATCCTTGGTGGAAAGATCAGGGATATTCAGTACTTTGACCTTCCAGGCTCCGAGATCGGCCGCTCCCTGGTCATTATCGAGAAGGTAAAAAATACCCCGGGCAAATATCCGAGAAAAGCCGGAACACCGCTCAGAGAGCCACTGGCATAAGATACCTCCTGTCGAACAAAGGCAAAATCTGTCCGACAGGAGATTTTTTTGTCCGGGAGTTTCACAAAATTATCACAAATTTATCCTACTTTTATCACAAATTACTTTTACACTATAATCCGATAGAGATGCCCCTGGATTCCCCCATTCTCTGTTTCATCCAGGGGCATTTTCTATTGGTATTGAAAAGACGCCAGAGTCAAGGGCTTCAGTTTCAGGACCTTTTGCCTCTGGCATCTTATAAAATGGGAAATCGATAATTAAAAAAAGTATTTCCCTGAGAATAAAAGGAGGAGAGTAAAGTGATCGAAGTAAGTAATCTGGTCAAAAAGTATGGCGATCATACTGCAGTTGACCATCTTTCCTTTCAGATCGAAAAGGGGAAAATTTACGGATTCCTGGGCCCCAACGGTGCAGGAAAATCAACAACTATGAACATGATCACAGGATACATTGCTTCCACAGAAGGAAAAGTGATGATCGATGGTCATGATATTCTGGAGGAACCGGAGGCAGCCAAGAAATGTATCGGCTATCTGCCGGAAATGCCGCCGCTCTATTTTGACATGACTGTTCTTGAGTACATGAAATTTGCGGCTGATCTGAAAAAAATCCCAAGAAACCAAAAAGACAAACAGATAAAAGAAGTCATGGATATGGTAAAGATCACAGACATGAAAGACCGTCTGATCAAAAACCTTTCCAAAGGTTATCGCCAGAGGGTGGGCCTTGCACAGGCAATCCTGGGATATCCTGAAGTGATCATCCTGGATGAGCCGACAGTAGGACTTGACCCGAAGCAGATCATCGAGATCCGTGATCTGATCAAAGGCCTGAAGCAGAAGCACACGGTTATCCTAAGCTCCCATATCCTTTCCGAGGTAAGAGCAGTGTGTGATTATGTTCTGATCATTTCCCATGGAAAGCTGGTAGCCAGCGATACACCGGATAATCTGGAACGTCTGGCAGCAGGCTCCAACAGCCTCCTTATGAAGGTAAAAGGCGAGAAAGACACGATTCGAAAAGCTCTGGAAACGATCGAAGGCGTAACCGGGGTGGAAATGTCCTATGACAGCGATGAGAAATTGTGGAAAACAAAACTTTCCATTCAGGAAAATGTGGATATCCGTGAAAAAGTCTTCTACGCTATGGCAAAAGCGAACTGTCCAATCTACGAAATGCAGGTTAAGAGAGTTTCCCTTGAGGATGTATTCCTTGAGCTTACCGAAGGAGAGAAAAAATCCGCCGGAAAACCGGAAAGCTCACAGTGGAAACCGGTAGAAGACAGATCATCGGAAGAAGAAAAAACTCAGGAAGAAAAAAACGGGGAACCAGAGAAGGCTTCTGATGAGAAAGAGGGGGATCAGTCATGACAGCGATTTTTAAAAGAGAACTGAAAAGCTATCTGACCTCCATGGTTGGATATCTCTTCATATTTTTTGTCCTGGTGCTGACCGGAATTTATTTTTCCGCATATCAGCTTTCAGGCGGCTATTCAAAATTTGAAACTACCTTAAGCGCACTGACCTTTGTGTTCTTGATCGGTGTGCCGATCCTTTCCATGCGTGTACTTGCAGAAGAGCGCAAGCAGAAAACGGATCAGCTTCTTCTGACCGCACCGGTATCTGTATGGGATATCGTATTTGGAAAATATCTTGCACTGGTAGCTGTGTTTGCCATTCCGGTCGTGATCATGTGCGTTTATCCTCTGATCATGAGTAAGTTTGGAACGATTTCCTATGCTTCCGCATACACCGGGATCCTGGGATTTTTCCTTCTGGGATGCGCGAATCTGGCGATCGGTGTATTTATGTCAGCACTTACAGAAAGCCAGGTAATTGCAGCAGTACTTACTTTTGTATTCCTGTTCGCCTTCTATATGATGAACGGAATTTCCTCATTCTTTTCACAGACCTCCATGTCAACCGCAGTGGCATTCGGACTTCTGATCGTGGCGATCGCGATCATCATTTATACCATGATCAAAAATGTCCTGATCTCTGTAGTGATCGGAGCTGTGGGAGAGATTGCCCTTGTGATCGTATACGTTGTAAAATCCAGTATTTTCCAGGGTGGTATCCAGAAGGTACTGAACGTATTTAACCTGAGCGGACATTATGATAATTTTACAAACGGCGTGTTTGACGTGACAGGAATCGTTTATTTTATTTCTGTTATTGCGATTTGCCTGTTCCTTACCATGCAGTCCATTCAGAAGAGACGCTGGAACTAGGGGGTGAAGGGAAATGAAATTCAGTGAGAAATTTAAGAAAAATAAAGGCGAGGCAGCCGTACCGGAGACAGCACAGGACTCCGGCAAAAAGAAACATAAACCGGATCCGAAAAAGCTGGTAGGCACCATCAGCAAAAAACATATCAAAAATGGTTCCTACAGCATGGCTATGGCAGCTGTCTTTATCGTGATCGTGGTTGTGATCAATATGATCGTCGGGGCGATCCCATCCAAATATTCACAGCTGGATGTAAGCTCATCCAAGCTTTACACCATCGGTGATGAAACAAAGAAGGTACTGAAGGCACTGGATAAGGATGTTACCATTTATCAGATCGCGGCAAGCGGTTCTGAGGACGACACGATCTCCAATCTGCTTTCACGTTATAAAGATGAGTCCAAGCATATTAAAGTTGAGGTGAAAGACCCTGTTGTAAATCCGAAATTTGCATCGGAATATACAACCGATGATCTTGCGTCAAACAGCCTGATCGTAGTCTGCGGCGACAGAAACAAGGTTATCAATTACAAAGATATGTATTCCTCTTCAGTAGACTATAATACCTGGCAGCAGACTACTACCGGATTTGATGGAGAAGGACAGATCACCAGTGCGATCGGTTATGTAACATCCAAGGATCTTCCGATCATGTACACCTTATCCGGACACGGAGAAAAAGATCTGGATTCCAGCTTTAAAGAAGATATCCAGAAAGCAAACATTGATATTAAGGAGCTGAACCTTCTCACAGAGGGAAAGGTTCCGGATGATGCAGACTGCCTGATGATCGTATCTCCGACCAGCGATATTTCCGAGGAAGAAAAAACAGAGCTCCTGGATTATCTGGAGGCAGGCGGAAAAGCTATGATCTTCTCGGATTATACACAGGATGATCTGCCGAACTTTGATGCGGTTCTTGAAAACTATGGTGTAAAGTGTGCAGAGGGAATCGTATTTGAGGGTGATAATCAGCATTATGGAATGCAGATGCCATATTATCTTGTACCAACAGTCAACAGCACAGATGCAAGCTCTGAGACAGCTTCTGCAGGCTCCTACGTACTGGCACCGTATGCACAGGGCATTCAGAAAACAGATGATGTAAGAGATACCGTAACCATCGACAGTATCCTGACAACCTCTGACAAGGCTTACTCCAAAACAAATATGCAGAGCAGCAATATCGAAAAGGAAGACGGAGATGTAGACGGACCGTTTGATCTTGGTGTTGCTATCACTGAGAAACTGGATGATGATAAGGAAACACAGATCGTTTACTACTCCACAGCAAATCTGATGGAGAGCCAGATAAACCAGATGGTATCCGGCGGAAATGAAAAGCTCCTTCTGGAGTCCTTAAACTGGATGACCAGCACAGACGACAGTAATTCCGTTTCTATTCCATCCAAGAGCCTTGAGTCCACAAGCCTGACAGTAACCGATTATGCTGCAGCCTTCTGGAAGATCTGTACCATTGGTCTGATCCCGGGAGTATTCCTTGTTGCAGGATTCCTGATCTGGCTTAAGAGGAGAAAAGCATAATGAAAAAATCGACCAAACTTGTTTCAGCAGTTGTTGTTCTGGCAGTTCTCGGCGGCGTTTATGTGGGACTGAACACCTACGTATCCAAAGAAGAAAAGACAGAGAGCAGCGAAGAGGAAAGCAAAACAGAAGTGTTTTCCGTGAAAACGGATGACATTAAATCCCTGGAATTTATCGTAGATAAGAAGGAAGTGACCTTTGAGAAAAAAGATGATTCCTGGGTGAAAAAGGATGAGACTGCTTTTCCTGTAAATCAGACAACTCTGGATTCCGCAGCTTCCGCCATCAAAAAGGTGGAAGCGGACAGAGTCCTGGAGGATGTGGAGGATCTTACGGAATACGGACTGGATTCTCCATCTAACACAGTAACCGTTGATACCGCTGATGGGACAACGAAGCTCAACATCGGAGATGAGAATACGTCTACGAATCAGTATTACATTTCCAAGGATGATGATGACAGCACGGTATATGTAGTGGCAGCGGATACAGTGTCTCCGTTTATGAATTCCCTTTACGATTATGCACAGGGAGAAGATTTCCCAACAATTGATTCTTCCACAGTGAAAAAGGTCCAGGTCAGTGAGAATAAAGATTCCTATGTCTTGGAAGAAAATTCCGACGGAGCTACCTGGAATGTTTCCGGTGACGGAAGCAGCGATAAAGAGTCTGCC
>ENA-OPCA01001117-OPCA01001117.1-human-gut-metagenome-genome-assembly--contig:-NODE-1117-length-22011-cov-14.263026_pt1 | contig 22011 bp, 18 predicted proteins | sample MGYA00241076_ERZ501468 | MGnify/ENA primary metagenome ERZ501468 (study PRJEB25962, sample SAMEA2042633) | human gut metagenome | biome: human gut; feature: human-associated habitat; material: faeces... | reverse complement strand
AGCGCATTTGCGTTGTCGGAATACGGCAGACCCCACACATTTTCATAAAGCTCGGCTTTCGGCACGGTACTGCCAATATTACGAGCAAGCATAAGCAGAATCGAGAACTCTTTCTGGGTAGTGAGCAGGTCGTTGTCGGCAAAATATGCCGCCATTGAAACCGTATCAAGTCTGAGCCTTCCGAACGAGATATAACGCTTATCTTTCCGTACTGAGCGAAGCCTTGCCTCTACCCTTGCTATCAGCACCTGAATATCGTAGGGCTTCGGCAGATAATCATCGCCGCCTGCTCTCAGCGCCGTTATAATATCATCGTTTTCGCTGAGTGCGGACAGGAACAGTATCGGAATATCGTACTTTGCCTTTATCTCACGGCAAAGCGATATTCCGTCGCCGTCGGGGAGCATTATATCGAGTATCACAAGATCGACATCGTTATTAGACAGCATATTACGGCACTGCGCCGCATCTGCCGCCTCAAGAACGCTGTAATCCTCCATAGAAAGACACGAGCTGTTTATCTTCATTATATGCGGATTGTCCTCTACAAGCAGAATCGTACTCACTTTGCATCTTCCTTTCCACACGGTACGGTAAAGCGGAACACCGCTCCGTTTTCACTGCTGTCTGCGGTTATTTTGCCGCCTGTCGATTCTATAATATCACGGCAGATATAAAGTCCCAGCCCATTTCCGCCATCCGTGCTGTAGCCTTTGTCAAACAGATGTGCAAGTGCCTCACGGGATATTCCCGTTCCGGTATCGGATACCGTGAACACGGCGAAATTATCACCGTCGGCGGATTTTTCTGCCGAAAATATCACTGTTCCGTTCTCGGTATGCTTGCCCGAATTTACAGCCAGATTTATAAGCACCTGAAGCAGCATTTCACGGTTTGCTATTATATCAGGGCAGTTATCCGCCCTTGTGACAAGCCGGTTGCCGTGCTTTGCAAGTATAGGTCTGCAAACCGCCGCCGCATCGGAAAGAACGTCCCTTGCGGCAAACCTGCTAAGCTCCATTGCTGTGACCTCGTTATGAGATACCGAGAGCAGCTTTGTCACCATATCGGACAGACGCTGAGCCTCGCTTGAAATCGTTTCAAGATTTGACAATGTTTCATCGTTTACGACATTCTTTTCTATCTGTTTTTCGGTAAGCTGTGCGTATCCGCTCATTACCGTGAGCGGAGTTTTCATTTCATGGGCGATATTGTGCATAAAATCGGTTTTCAGCCTGTCGAGCTTTTCAAGCGTTTCATTCATATGGGTGACCTGCGATTCACGCTGTTTCGATTCGTCAAGGCGGCGCTCTGTTCTGGACAGATTTATAGTAAGCATGACCGCATTGCAGAACACGAACAATATAGTCGCATAGGAGCGGATATAGAATATCTTCGTGAAGTAGGTAAGCCCTTCTATCAAATAAACGACTGTGGTAAGCACAACGGTAGAGCATACTATAATGCTGTCGATGTAGCCCATAAGCCTGTGTTTTACCGCCGTAACACAGATATATACAGAAGAAAGAATCAGATATACCGCCATAACAGCGCCTGCAACAACGGTAAAATGCGTATAAACGGTTGACGGCGTAAAGATGTAGAACAGCAATATTGCACCTGCCGAGCATATAGAGGTCACAACAAAACGCTTATGCGGTCTTAATCCGAGTGCGGCAAAGGCATAGAGCAGTATAAATACGAAGTAAAGTATATTCGTGATGTATTCGAGCTTATGCTCAGTGTACCAGTCAAGATAGGGGAACAGTACGCCTATCTGCTTGCTTTCATATATGAGATAATGCAGAGCCGCAGTAAGACAGGTGAGTGAAAACCACATCATACTGCGTTTTCTGTTTCCGAGAAGGAACATTCCGAAAAAGAATATTGCCATAGCAAGCAGAGTTCCCGCAATAAGTCCGTCACAAACGGTCTGTGCCCTTTCATTTGCGGATATAAGCGGAGCTTTTGCAAGGCACAGCTTTTGTATCGTGCCTGTCCTGTGATTAAACCATGCGTGACGGATTATTATCTCCGCAGTATCCGCCTGTGCGGTGAAATATAGCGTGTATCTGTCTGTCGCAGGGACAAATTCTTCGGCATTGTCGGACACCTTACCGACCTCGCTGAGCAGTTTTCCGTCAATATAGACCTGTTGCGCATAAGTCGCCGTTTCTCCGGAAAGTCCGTAGGTGACACCTTTTTCAAGGGGCAATACTATGCGGAATGTGGCGTATTTATCATCGGGATCGCCCTGCGATATATCGCCTTTTGCAAAATCGTCCGGAGTATACAGCCGTCCTGTGTAATATTCGCCGGAGGATATATCTATACCGACGCCTTGCTTTGACAAATCGACATCAGCTATTTTGTCCGCAGACGGTATATCGACAGATTCCGGCATTGTGCCTGCGGTAAGAAGATAGAAAAACAAAGAAACAATTATTATAAACAATACGCAGACAAAAGCTGTTTTGGCATTTCTCCGCACATTTCCGTTCATACTATCACCCTCTTGTATTTTACTCCGCTTTTTCGGCAGATACGGCTTTCTTGCCGAATTGTAAGAAAATTCTTATTCTATTTTAACACAAAAAAGGAAAGCCGACAAGGAGAATACGCAAAATAAAATATTAACAAGCAAAAAAGTCTTTTCTTTTTCGGCGATATGTGATACAATAATAGAGAACATATTTAAAAAATCTCCGATGAAAAGGAACGGAATAAATTATGAAGAAGATATTACGCTTTGCATCTGCTCTGCTTTGCGGGGCTATGCTGTTATGCTCGCTTTCCGTTACCGCTTTTGCGGAAAACGACGACGAGGTATATGATTTTGACCCGAACACCGACAAGATATACAGCGAGGCTGTGTATATGGTCAACACCGATACGGGAGATGTGGTGTACAAGAAGAACGAGAGCAAGAAAATGTACCCTGCTTCAACCACAAAAATAATGACGTGCATAATTGCGCTTGAGCATCTGTCCGAGGCCTCTTTGTCAAAGAAGGTGGAAGTGCCTTATGACTGCTTCAATGATTTCTACGAGGACCCGAACTACAGCGACCCGTCAAATGCGGCGATAGAGCCGCTGCAGGACAACCTGACATACAAGGACTGTCTGTATGCACTTATGCTCCCGTCTGCCTGTGAAGCGGCAAACATTCTTGCCTATAATATAGGCGGAGGAAGCATCACAAAGTTTATCGGAATGATGAACGAAAAAGCGAAGGAGCTTGGCTGTACCGGAACAAACTTTGTGAACGCTCACGGTCTGCATAACAACAACAACTACACAACTGCGGAAGACCTGTATAAAATGACAAAATACGCCTATGACAAATTTCCGCTGTTCAAGAAAATAACAAGCACCTATGAATATGAGATGCCGAAAAATGACGCTAACCCCGACGGCTACTCTATTTACAGCACTATCTCACTTCTTCGTCCCGGCAGTGTTTACGAATATGAATACGCATATGGCACAAAGACGGGTACTACGGACGAAGCCGGAAGATGCCTTGTTTCAGCCGCTAAGAATCAGTACAACTATATCCTTGTGACGCTCGGCGCACCGGTAAAGGACAAGAACGGCGAATACTATGACGACTGGTATTCGATGATTGACGCACTCAACCTCTACAAGTGGGCATTCACAAACTTTGAAATGGCTACCGTTGTAAATAAGGACGAGCAGATAACCGAAGTCAAGGTCGAAATGGGAGAGAGCGCAACGCACGTTATACTGACACCCGAAAGCGACTACACGGCGCTCATGCCGAAATCGGTAAAGGAATCGGGAGTGCAGAAGGTCTTTAAGGCATATGAAAGCGTACAGGCTCCCGTGAAAAAGGGCGATATACTCGGCGTAATGGACGTTAAATTCAAGGGCGAAACTATCACCACGATGAACCTTGTTGCAAACAACAATGTTGCCAGATCGGACGTGGAATATTATATAGAAAAAGCAAAGGACGAGTTCGACAAGCCGTGGTTCAAGGTTTCGGCTGTCGGAATAGTTGTACTGCTTATCTGCTTTATAGTTACAAGAACGATAGAAAACTCCAAGCGCAGAAAGCTGGCATCAAAGGAGAAGCGCCGCTTTGAAAGCTACGCTAAAAGACGCTGATGCAAGGTGTTAATATAATCTGCCTCGGCAGACTGAAGGAAATCTATCTGAGAGATGCCTGCAAGGAATATGAAAAGCGGCTCGGCGGCTCCTGTGTGCTGAAAATATATGAGCTTGAGCCTGTCGCACTGCCGAATGAGCCGTCTGACAGGCAGATAGAGGACGCACTCGAAAAAGAAGCTGAAATGATAGAAAAGAAGCTCGCAAAGAACGCTTTGACGGTTGCTATGTGCATTGAGGGAAAGCAGCTTTCAAGCGAGGAGCTTGCCGCTAAGCTGAGTGATACGGCGGTGCAGGGAAAGTCGGCGGTGAACTTCATAATCGGAAGCTCGTTCGGGCTTGCGCCAAAGATAAAGGCGATGGCTGATATAAAGCTGTCGATGTCGAAGATGACGTTTCCGCATCAGCTTGCAAGGGTGATGCTTCTGGAGCAGATTTACAGGGCGTATAGTATTATTGCGGGGAAAAGGTATCACAAATAAATACCATAACAGCTTCAATGCGATTTCCATAAATGGGGGTGTACCATGTTCACAAACGACAAGTCGGCACTTTTGCAATCATTGCTTTTTCCTGTGTTAATTATTATATGGGGCATTGCACGCACTGTTACCGACTTTCTTTATGCAGGCGGAATTTCGGCGTTTACACGGCTTGACGCTTTGTGGCGGTATGTTTGCTTCGGAGCTATAATATGCAGTGTAATTGCAATAATTATAACACTCTGCGGAAAGGTCGATACGTCACGTTACTTTTTAAAAAGGCTTATAGGCACATGCGGACTGGTTGTTTTATACGGCGTTGCAATGAGCTTCGCCACAAGTATGCTTCCTGCCGTGTTCATCGGAATTGCGGGTATTGCTTATCAGATACTCAGAGTGCAGGACGATGATTCAAGTAAAACGGAGCGTGCGGTACTTATGCTGTCTGACCCGGCTATTCATCTTACGGTGTTCTGGGGGATCCAATGGGTATCTGAATTTGTTAAAACGGAATAATATAAGGCGGAACAGCATAAAAACCGCTTTGGTAATCAAAGCGGTTGGCACGCCAAGAGGGATTCGAACCCTTATTACCCCAAAAGTTTTTCTATGTTATCAGCAATACGAACCTTAAATTCTTCCATCGCAGATGGAAAGGTGTGCTGATAGACCTTTTCAATCATGTCAGTCGATGAATGCCCCATTAATTCCGCAATATATTTCTGTGGTATTCCAAGCAATAATGCTTGACTGGCGTAATAATGTCGCAAAGAATAGAATCTAAATATATGTAGCCCGTGTTTACGAAGAAATGAATTCCAATCACGGCTTATTTTATTTGAAGATATAACGCAAATCCGTTTTTTATCCGGAGTATTCATGAGTTTATCTCGCAGTAAGGGCGATATTGGTATTGTCCTATATCAGGCGTATGACTTAGGCGGCTTATATACTTCTCTGCCATGCTCATTTATTACAACTGCTTTGCGAATTTCTAATCCGTCAGCGGTAATGCAATCCTTTGTCAATGCACATATTTCCGAAGGACGCAATCCACATTGACTGGCTAATAAAAATGGAATCTCAAGCTCTGTATTTTTGATTAGTTTGTATATTACTTTTATTTCGTTTTCATCCGGTACATAAAATGATGATTTTATCTTTTGCGGTAGTGATATACGATAGACAAAATCGGGAGCGAACATTTGCAAAGAGGCGTGCAATAAACCATACGCATTACGTACCGTTTTAGGTGAATAACAATAAGATAAGATAAATCAAAAGCAAAAATGCCTAAATGTGATGAGCCAAAGATTGACAGTACATCTGACGAAGCAACCGAGATTTATCTGACAACGGATGAAACAATGTTTATGAAAAAGAACCTCGACATACTTGGCTTTTCATATCTGCTTTCTGTTTCTTCTGACAGTGATAAGCTGCTCATTGAAAACATAATATCAAAAATAAAAGGAGAAAAAACGAATGGCAAGGGATGTTAACGCTTCGATAAACAAGTGCGAAAAAGCGATAGCACAGGAAGAAAAAAATATATCGGAAGCTAAAGAAAAAATCAGAAAGTTGCGCAAGGAAATCAAAAAACTTAAAGTCGAAAAGAACAATCAGTTTGCAAGCGATCTGCTTGCGGCGATCATGAAGGACGGCGATATTTCAGATGAAAAACGAAAAGAAATACTTGCAATGCTCAGCAAATCCGAAGCAAAAAATTTTGGCAGCCAGAATGAAAAAACTACATTACCGGAAGGAAAAATTTTTAACGGTAACGATTTATAAAATTCACTCAGTGAGCGTAGCGATTTTTAAAAAAATAAATTTGAAATTTTATTTTTTAAAGGGTATTAGGGTTCACCCTAACAAGCGAACGTATGCACCAATCGGGTGCACACGTTCTGTGCTTGCCACAGTGTGATTTACTGCGTAAATCATACAGTGCTTCTTGCTACGCAGAAGTTCAGAGAGGAGTAAAAAATGCCACTTAAAAATGCACGGATTCATTTAAGAGTAACCGATGAAGAGAAGCAAAGCTTAGTCGAAAAAGCAACACTTGCAAGACAAAGTGTAAGCCAATACATTCTATCACTTTCAGAAAATAAAACAATAATTGTTGTCGATGGTGCTGATGAGGTAACACGACAGCTATTAAAAATCGGCAACAACATAAATCAGATTGCGATAGTTGCAAATACAAGCAGAAAAAATGAAAGTGAATTGCCAAATTACTACTTAAAGAGAATCACAGATTATCAAAACGAAATAATGAAACTGCTCAAAGATCTGCTGCTTGCTGTCACCAAAGCAGAACACGAATGTGCAGAAAGTGAAAAAAGCAATGGCGGTTAATCAAACTGCGGAAAACAAAATTAAAACCGAAGCGGGTCTTACTGAAGCTCTCGCTTACATAACAAATCCTGCAAAAATATCTGAGGTTTCACTAATAAATTGTTCGGGAAGTAACTCAAACACTCTCGACCAATTCAGATTATTGCGTTTGGCGTTTAATCAGAATAATGGGATTATTTCACATCATTTTATTCAGTCATTTTCACCGAACGATAATGTAACACCCGAAACTGTTCATCGCTTTGGGGTGGAATACGCTAAACTTTGTTTTCCGAATTATCAAGTAGTTGTCAGCACTCACGTTGACAAAGAACATTTGCACAATCACATAATCGTAAACTCCTGCAATATGATAACCGGCAGGAAATATTACGACAATAAAGAAACAATGAAGAACAACAGAGCGATAAGCGATAAGCTGTGTCGCAAATACGGAGTATCTGTTATAAGCTCTAAATCCGAATTCAAACCGATAGATCAAACGACAATGCAGTTGGCATTGAAACATAAATCATGGAAAATTCAGTTGCTGAGTGATCTTGATGAAGCAAAAGAAAGTTGTAAAAGCAAAAGTGAATTTATATCATTTCTCAAAAATAAAAACTACGAGGTCCGATACGAAAAACACATCACCGTTCATAAAATCGGTGAGAAGAAAGCAATCCGTGTTGATACTTTAGCAAAACAGTTCGGAAGTCAATATACCAAAGCCGAGCTTGAAAAGGCAATGGGATATTCAACAAATCTTGCTGATACAAATACAAGCAATTTAAATTTGCAATCGAAGAAAACCTGCGCAAGAAAAAATATTAACGAATGGCAAAGGTTTGAATCCTGGTCATTTTCTCAGGACAACAGGTACGCAAATAATTACAGATGTTTGACAAAACAGTATAGGACAAACTATCACACGAGTCGATTTCCGACAGGAACTCGGAAATCAATATTGTTTACAATACTGTGTGCGCTTTTTATAAGTCCGAATAGAAAAAAATACAGAGAACATAAAAGCTACCAGTTATCCAATAGGACTACAGCTAATACAAATATAATCAGAACTAAATATTGTTGCGAGAACATCAGATACGGAGATCTAATATCAGCCCAGGGCAACAATTTTGCTGTTAAAATTCCGGCAGATCAGCTTGGAAAAATTATTGTTCTTCCGATTTTCTACAGTGCAAATGTGAATTTAGAAACCAAGACAGCGGTTATTACAGTCAAAGAAAATAATAAAGAGATAATCTGCAAAGCTCTCGGTTATGACAGCAAGCAAGTTGAACAGCAGTCAGATAAGTTGATCAATTAAGCAGGCACTCGGCAAGTAAGCAATGACAGACGAGAAAATGATAACGTATACCGATGATGAAGGAAATCGGATAGCTATCATCGGTAAGACTAAGGTCATATACAAAAAGATGAGCGATGTAGAAAAAGCAATCGAACTTGCCGAAATGCGTGAAAAGGCACTGCATATTGAGGCAACCGAAAAATCCTTTGCAATAGCCGAAGGCGAAAGAAGAAAAGAAGCTGAAATCCTCGCCAAGATGAGAAAGAGCGGACTTTCAGAAGAACAGATAAAAGCTATCTTAAACAGTTAAGATCAATCTACCAATCCCACAAAGGAGGACCCCAAAATGAAACGTAAACGTACCCACACCATACTCGCAACAATAACCCTCATCAGCGTAATACTGACCAGTGCTTGCACGGCAGACAATGCAAACAGCACATTGTCCTCTGCACCCGAAACGGCAGTTACCACAACTACCGCTCCGGCAGTGACGGGAACGGTGATGGATAGGATTGACGAGCCGAAAGCAGAAACAACTACTGCTCAGACCACTACAGCTGTCACCACAAAGCCACAGGAAACAAAAAGTGCTGAAACTACCACTACCACCACAAAAGCGGTAACAACGGCAAAGCCAAAGCCGGCAACGACAACAACCGCCGCTACTACAAAGCCCGCTCCCGAATGGACAGAAACAAAAGCAAGCGGTACAAAGTACGTCAACACCGACTGCTACAGCAGAAAGAAAGCTGTACTCGGCGCTGAAACGGTAAAGCTGTACAGCGTGAACGATAAGGTCACGGTAACAGCCAAGACCGATACAGGCTACTTCAAACTTTCTGACGGTAGCTTTATACACGGTGACTATCTGAGCGACAGCAAGATTGTTATACAGGCTACAACGACCGCAAAGAAAGCTGAAACACCTAAGCCTGCGACCACCACCACAAAGAAGCAGGATAGCAAGCCGAAGTCGATATATGAATATCCGTTCGACCTTGAAGCTATAAAGAAGGTCATCGTTGATGACGCCGTTAATAATTATGGTTTGAAAAATCTTGATGATCCGGATTGGACTCCTGAAGGCAGTACTTGGAACGTTCCTCTCGTTATTTCTTACGATATGCACCCTAATGTAATAAAGAGAAATGTTGAAGATGAAGCAGGTGCTAATTTTAGAGTCGCACAAATGAAAAAGGGCGATTACTTCAAGGTCTACATTCGAGATATATCCGAAGATATGGATGTGCGAGATGAAAACGGAAAGCTGACAAAAGCATACGCTATATACTTCTTAAGAGGTTGAACAGTTGGTGCTGTTTATTAATAAAGTTTAATTACAGCACTTGACAATTTAGAATTATGCGTATATAATAAAAGTACAAGAGCAACCAGATCAGACGGTTGCTCCCGAAGAAGTTAAAAGATTTAACCGCTCACGTTTGCAAGTATGGGGCGGTTATTTCTTTTTGTTATAAAAAGAAAGTGCAGTAAAAACAGCAATAACAAAATTAGCTAAAAATGAGCTGAACAGAAGAAGATCTTCTAATGTTATGTAGTTCATCACACTTCACCTCCCTCACAGAGTTGATTCTGCTTCGGGAGTTGGGTAACCGCCTATTCATCTATAGGTTGCTCTCGCAGATATATAATATCATAATTACGCTGATTTTGTCAACAATTTAATATAAATAAGAGCTTTGAAAAATCAAGGCTCTTTTTCTTTTTCTGAAAGTAAAAATCCAAAGCAGTCCGCACCCGTAGGACTGCTTTTTTATATATACAAATACAAACCAAGAAAGGAAATCAGTATGAAAAACAAATTCAAAAAGCTGACAAGCTTGCTTTTGGCAAGCATTATGATGTTGGTAGCACTTCCTATTCAGACATTAGCGGCTGAATGGGGCAAGGGCGATACCGTGTATGCCGCAATGATAGGTGATTTTGTCGGTTCTGACGGTAAGGCTTACGCCGATAAGTACAATTACGACTACATCTACTATAAGTCGGACGGTAGCATAGGAAAAGCAACTCGTTATGCTTCTACTCATGCTAAGTTAGGTGTAAGTAAAAACGGCATTGTTCAACCTGCTATATGCATTGAAGCCGGTGTTGCATATAACACAGGAAGTTCTTATGTAGGTGAAGGTAACAATAATACCTATCTAAGAAATCTCCCTCGTGATATACAGCAAATGTTAAAATATGTTTTACTTTGCGGTTTTAACAGCGATACAAAATCATCACCTGTAGCAAATACAAATCTTGATGACTTTTGGTTCGCTACACAGGCAGTATCGTGGGAAATTCAGCAAGATCTGCGTACAGGATACGGTAAAAGTGACCTGGCTGTTAATTCAATTATTCCTAATACACCTAAAACAGCTTATTACGACCAGTTAAAGGGCAGACCTGCCGAAAAGTGCTATGAATACATCTTAAATAAGATGAAAGCATATTCAATTGTGCCGAGTTTTACCGGAAGAGCGAAAGCTACTGCTCCTACTCATACGCTGAAGTACAACTCTTCGACGAAGAAGTACAGCATAACATTAGCTGATGAAAACAACAGCGGTATGCCTGCAAGTGCATTTAATATCAGCGGTGTTACAGTAACTAAGAGCGGTAACAAGTACACCTTCAGCACAGCGACCAAAATTAGCGGTACAAAGGCTTGTACATATAAAGCTAACCGCACAAGCGGTGATCAGCTCGTTATATGGAAGTCCGGCAACGGTTCTCAGACTATGGCGGCGGGTATTGATGACCCTGTGCAGTTCTATGCAAACTTTAAAACGTCCGATTTAGGCACAGCTCAGATCAAGAAAGTTTGGGAACATAATAACGATACTTCAAGCACGAAAGCCGATAACAGCGACATCTATTTCACGATAAAGAATAGTTCGGGTTTGGTCGTGAAGGCTACTGGCAAGGCAGGCTCGTATACCTACTCTGCAAGCGGTTCCGTGAGCCAGTTCAAATTAAACTCAAGTAACACTTTTTTAGTAAAATCGTTACCTGCAGGAACGTATACCGTTACAGAACACGGAAAGAATTCGGACGGCTCGATACCCTATTACACCCGTACAGGCGGTGTCAGCAAGACGGTAACAGTAACAGCAGGCGGCACAGGAACAGTTACTTTCAAAAATACGAGAAATACCGGTACGGGCAAGGTTATAAAGACCTGGATTGATACCAACGGTAACGCCATAGCCGCAAGCAACAACGTTGAAAGAAATAAGCAGATATATTTCCGCATCAAAAACGCTGACGGAAAATATATAACTGTCAGCGGCACGAAGTACAGCGGCTCATATTCTTTTGCCGGAACAACAACTAAAGCTACATCGCTGTATGTTAATCCCGGTACAGGTACTTTCACAGTTTCTGACCTTCCGACCGGAAAGTACACCGTGTATGAGTACGGCTCACCGGATGGTTATTCTGTTAACAGAGCATCTCAGACAATTACCATATCAAGAGATAAAACATCGTCCGTGTCTTTCATAAATAGCGAGGACAGCGGTACGGCTCAGATAAAGAAGGTATGGCTGTCCGATACAACACTGTCAGCTTCAGAAAAAGCAAATCTTGAGAAAAACGTTTACTTTACTGTCAAGGACGCTAATGGTAAGTATATCAAGGTTACAGGCTCGGCAGGAGCGTATGTTTATGCCGGCACTCAGACTACAGCGAACAATTTAAAACTCAGCGGAAGTAAGTTTAATGTAAGCAAGCTCCCTATGGGAACATACACTGTAACAGAGATTAATAACGCAAGCGGTTACAATCCGAAAACGCAGACAAAGACGGTCACAATTGCCAATAAGGGCGAAATAAAGGCAATATCATTTACGAATAAATCAACGCCAGTTGTTGTGATAAGAAAGCATTTCTCCGATGAGAACAATCTGACAGAAGCACAGCTCAAAGAACAGTATGCTAAGGTTACTGTAAATCTGCAGGTGCTCGGTTTCAGCGGTAGCGTTTCGTCAAATCCTCCCGCAGGATACTATGTAGAATTTACCGGGTCTAACGGCAATTACACATACAAGGGAATATCGTCAACCAAAACATCAGCGGCTGATTTAAAGCTGAATGAAAACGGCGAAATGACTATATCGTTCGGCACTAACACCGCTCCGTATTACTTAGCTGTCATTGAAACGTACAGCGGTACGGATTACGATGTTGATAACCGGGACCAGCGTATTGACCTTGGTGACGGTGATCCGAATGCTGTAATCGACCTTGATGACATTGAGCTTGACAATCAGCTTAAGACAGGTTCTGTGCAGATTGACAAGCAGTTTTTAAATGAAAACGGTGCTATAGAAAATATCCCCGATGACAAACTTGCCGAGGTCGCTTTTAAAATCAAGCACAACGGCAAATATCTCACCTTTACAGGTAGCAACGGTATCTACACATATAAAGGCGAGAACAATACGGGTACTGAATTAAAGCTGAACAAAGCCACATATAACTTTATTGCAAATGAGCTTCCCGCAAGACAAGAATACACAGTGTATGAAGTAAGCGGCACAACAGGTTACAGCTTCTCAATCGACCCCGTGACTTTCACTATCACTCCTGCCGGCTCGGTAAAGAAAGTGTTTACCAACAAGGCAATGACGGGTACGATAAGTATTGTAAAGCACAGTGCGGACGGTGTACTTTCCGGCTGGCAGTTCCGTGTTACAGGCACAGCCAAGACCGGACAGAGTTATGACAAGACCTTTACTACCGATGCAAAGGGTACAATCACAATCAGTAATATCCGTATCGGTGATTATAAGGTTACAGAGGTCAAGACCGGAAAGACAGTCGGTTATATTACCGAGAACAGCAAAGACCTTGAGGTTAAGACCGATACTGTAACAACAGTCAATATCGAGAACAAGCCGTATGCGAATATCGTTATCAACAAGGTTGACAGCGTAAAAGGCACTTCTCTGAGCGGTGCGACATTCGGTATCTATACGGATGCTGAATGTGAAATTCCTGCACAGGCATATACATCGGCTACAGATGATACTCTGACAGACGCAGAAATCACAGAAAGTGCGACAGGCAAGTATACTTGCAATTATCTCCCTATAAGCAGTGCAACAGGTACAACATACTATGTCAAGGAGCTTACAGCTCCCGAAGGCTACTACCTTGATACAAACGTACACGCTGTAACTCTTAAAACAGCAAATGCTACTGTATCGGTAAGCAATGAAATCGGAAAATCCGACTTTAACGAATATCCTTACGGTCACGGTGCTGTAATCAAGGAATGGAAACTTGATAACAGCACAGCAGATATGACAGCTGATGAAATCGCACAGATGAAAGCGGAGCTTGAAAAGAGCCTGTATTTCACTGTAAAGGACAGCAACGGCAAGTACATCACAGCTACAGGTGCAGACGGCGTATACACATATAACGGCGAAAGCACATCAGAATTCAAGTATGTTCTGAAGAACAGCACATTTACAATCGCAGAACTGCCTACAGGTGACTACACCGTGACAGAATTCAGCACACTTTCCGATTACACAATCAAGTCGGAAAATCCTGTGAAGATAACTGTAGTCAGAAATCAGACAGCAACGGCAACGTTTGTAAATGAACGTGACACAGGCAACGCAAGTATCATAAAGAAATGGACAAACCCAAATGGGCTGACAACAGCTCAGAAGGCAAAGCTTGAAAAGAATGTGTACTTCACCGTAAAGAACGCTGACGGTGCATACTTAAATGCGGTATCAAAGAACGGCAAGTATGTATATAACGGCAGTCAGACAGCTGAAGCACGCTTTATGCTGACAAACGGCAAGTTTGAGCTTACAGAGTTGCCGACAGGCAAGTACACGATAACCGAAATCAGCAACGCTGAGGGTTATCTGCCCAAGACGCAGGTCAAGACGATCACGGTAACTAAGGACGCAACTGCAAGTGCAGAGTTTGTCAATAAGGTCATTGTCGGCAATGTCACATTGACAAAGGTCGATGAGGACTATCCCGAAAACAAATTAACAGGTGCTGTATTTACAGTTTATAAGAGCGATAAGAAAACCGTAGTCGGCACAATGAAAGAAACCGAAACAGGCGTGTACAGCCTTGAGGGACTTGTATACGGCGAATACTATGTGCAGGAAACAAAGGCTCCGAAATACTTCGTCCGTGATGTGAATTTCTACTATTTCCAGATCGTAAATGACGGCGAAACCGTAGAAGTATCTAACGATGAGCTTGGCAAGGGTACATTTATCAACTCACCTCAGAAGGGCGAAATCAAGATAGTAAAGACATCGTACAACAATAAGGTTGAAGGCTTCAAATTTGAGGTTTCCGGTACAACATACACCGGACAGACTTTCAAGAAAACATACACAACTGATAAGGATGGTATTATAAGAATAACTGACCTGAGAGCAGGCGAGTATACCATTCACGAAGTCAAGGATTCTGCTTCGGCAGGCTATCTATTACCTGAAGATAAACAGCTGACGATCGACCGTGACGGTGCAATGCTCGTTGCCAAAATGCACAACGATAAAATACCTGATAATCCTCCGACAGGTGCAGGCGAGGACGGCTTTATGCAGACGGCGGTTATTATCATATCAACGGTAATGATGAGTGCGGCTGTTGTGCTTGCATTCCCGTTATCGAAGCGTAAGAGAAAACGCTAAGCAGCATTAAAATTTTATTGTCACCGGGCGGCAGAAAAGCTCTGCCGCCTTTGTGGTGGCTTATGGAGGTGTGAAATGGCAAATAAAAACAAATTGCGGCATAAGAACAGTAAATCTGTCTTAAAAACTGCAATTATTCTTTTCGGCATAATCGGTATAATCACATTTTTGATTATAACCTATTTTATTTACTGCCTACAGTGCTACGCTTATGATAACAGCATACCGTCAGAGCAGCTAAGCTTGTCGGTGCTGATAAAATCAATGCCTTACTGGACTAATCCAACATTTTCTGCACCTTTTGACTTAGGGGCAATATTACAAATTCACGGCTCTCTGTGGTATGTTTATATCGTTCTTTTGTCCCTGTTGTTGCTTTCTTTATTAGGAAAGAATTATGACGATTACAAAGGCGTGGAAGCCGGAAGTGCCGATTGGGCAACTAAGCGTGACGAAAAGGAAAACAGTGACACGACAGGTATCCCTATCGGGAACGGGTTCTATGTAACGGTCAACAATCCTAAAAATTGCTATTATGAACCGCATAATCTCAATGAAATAGTTATAGGCGGTCCGGGAGCAGGTAAATCATTCCGCAAGATCAAGCCTGACATCATGCAGATGTTCGGTAGTTATGTAGTGACAGATCCGAAAGGCGAATTGTATCGTGATACAGCAAAATTGCTTATGGAAAACGGATATAAAGAGCGAGTGTTTAACTTGATCAACATAAAGAAAACCAACGCATATAATCCGTTTGTTTATATCAACGAGGAACAGGACATAGTAGTATTGGCAAACACGTTCATCAACGCTTCAGCCGGTGATGACGATAAAGAAGACTTTTGGTCAGGTTCGGCAAAATCATTACTTGCCGCAATTATGGTTTATCTTTGGAAAGCCAAAGGTGAAATTAAGTGCTTTGGTCGTGTAGTCCGTCTGCTTAACAGTATCACATACAAAAACGGGAAAATAGACGAACTATGTGAGCTTGCACGTTGTCTTAACAAACACGCTATCGAGCACCCTTACGATGCTGCTACGATCAATTGGAACGGTATTAAAGGCACTCCCGAAGAAACAATGGGCGGCATAGCTAAAACGTTGTCTACACGTCTTGACTTATGGGCAGTCGAAGACATTAACGATCTAACCGTAATCGACGAGATGGATTTTGACAATGTCGGAGTGGAAAAGACAGCTATATTTCTGATAGTTCCTCCTGCGGATACAACGTACAAGGCTATTTGCAATATGTTCTATTCACAGCTTTTCTCTCGACTGATGTACTGTGCTAATTTCAAGCATAACGGCAGATTGCCATTGCTCGTGTCAGTGGAACTTGACGAGTTTGCAAATATAGGACGGATACCGAATTTCGATAAAATCACTGCTGTTATACGATCAAACAACATCAGGGCTTGTATTGTCTTGCAGTCGCTGCCTCAATTAAAGGCTTTGTATAAGGAGAATTGGGAAAGTATTATCGGTTACTGCTCACTGTTTACTTATCTTGGCGCACCTGATTTGGATACCCGTAAGTACATAGTAGAAATGCTCGACAAGACTACTGTACGAATAGACACAAGGGGACACAGCCAAGGAACAACAAGCGGCGGCAGCAGTTCAGACAACGAAAGCTATCAAGGTCGTGACCTACTGACTACATCTGAACTGCGAAGAGCGTTTAAGGCGTCACCGAAAATCAAAAAGAAATACGGCGGATATATGATCGAATTTCTCGATGAGTATCCGCCTTTTTGGTTGTACAAATTCGATACATTATCACATCCGCTTATCGATAAAGTCGGCAGTTCGTTTCCAAGCGGAATACCGAACAATACCGATATAAACAAGATGTATTACGATAATGAACAAATTCAAAAGTTAAAGGAGGTAAAAACAAAAATGGCACAGCTTATGGAACAGTCAGTGTCAGAAGAAAAGGCAATGCGTGAGCAGTCCGTGCAAAAACAAGCGGAACAAGAACATATCGAACAAGCAGAACTACAGCGACAGTTTGAAGAAGCCGCAAGAGATGCTCAGCTTAGCGAACATCAGAACGTGCTTGCTGAAATAGGCGAAGAAGAATTGATAGCCGACTATGAAATTCCGACTATCGATGAATTTATAGGATGATAGGAGGTAATTAGCTATGGCACCAATGTTAGAAGATGAGATAATGCACGACACCGAAAAAATGAACAGTAAGGTTGTCGGACTGGCTCGCACGGGAAAGCAGATATATGATTTTATTGAGCAGCTTAAGCGTGCTAAAAGTACAGAGGCTCAAGCAATTACAGATAACGGTCTGCCCTTCTCTTTTTCCGGACAGATAACAGATCTCAGCTATTTCAATAACAATGAAATCCTGCCAAAAGAGGTTATCGAAAATATCCCTGACGCAGAACTTAAAGAAGCTGTCATATCCAATCTCGAGCTGGCAGAAAAGCAGGGATTGATTAATGTCAATCTTGATAGCGGTAATATAACTCTGACAGACAGCGGCAGAGAATATATCAGTAATCCTAACTTTATTAGTGCGGCTAACATTAACAAGGCACATTCTGCTATTCGTGCAATGGAAATACAGCACGGATTAGAAAGCGATACAGTAAGATATGGCGTTACGCTTGAAGGCACCGATCGTGATCTTCAATTTTTCCGATTTGCTTCTAATCTTGATCTTGAAGAAGTCACACTTTCACCCGATAAGAAAGCGGCTCTGCAAGTTATGGAGAACATATCCAAATGGGAAAAAGACGGACTTATTCAATACAATTCAGAAAATACAAGCATATCGCTTACAAAGCTCGGTCAGAAAAAGCTATACAGCGATTTGGCAGATGGTGTTGATATGATTGATGAGTCAGTGATAACACCTAAAAATCTTTCCGCCGGCAGATTATCAAATGTGAGTGGTGTGACAGCTCAAACAACCTCACAAGCTGCCGCACAGGCTACACAGGTTACAGCCACTGCCGCAACACAAGCTACTACAGCCGGCGCAACTCAGGCAGCTACTACAGCCACCACTGCTACCGCAACAGCGGCTTCGTCGGCTGTACCGGTTGCCGGTGCAGTAGTGGTTACAACAAAAGTCGTATCAGATACGGCTAAAAAAATATCAGATGCGATAATTCGCAGATAAGGAGATTTTTTATGAAAAAAGCATTCAGGAAAATAACAAAGGTAATTTCAATCACAACCACAATCCTTCTTTCAAACGTATTACTTGCGTATTCAGCATTTGCCGAAGGCGGCATCGGAAATGCCCCATCTTCTGTAGATACTGCTACATATGATACGCTTGTAACACTGGTTTTTTGGGTAGTACGTATCGTTGTACTTGGATTAACCGCTATACCCGGACTGATAAAAATTGCGCAGGGCATTGGTAATGAAGATGTACGTGAACGCAACGGTGGCATATCACTAATGGTAATCGGCGGTGCGCTCTTTGCGGCAACATTTGCGATTGAGGCTTTATTCTAAGAGAGGTAGATATGAAAAAAATCAGCATCTTTCTTATATGCAGTCTGCTAATGATTTTCGGTTTATCATTTTCTGCCTGTGCGGATGCTGTAACAACCGGAGGAGTAACAGCAGTTGTTACTCCTAGACCGGTTGACAGCTTAGGTAATGAAAAGCAAGTTGAATTTGCAACTTCTGCAAAAGCAGAAACTACAACAACGGAAACCACCACAAAGCCTGCATACAACCAAGAAGAAATGAAAAAAGATCTTGAAGAACTCGGCAAAGAAGATATGGCTGCTTCGACAATAGGTATATTTGCATGGGTAAAAGGACTTGTTGATTGGACACAAGGAATTATCAATGCACTTGGTGCTGCTATAAAAGCCGGAATAAACAGTCCTTGGGGATTCGATCTTAAGGGTTTCGTTGATTTATTTGCACCGTTTTTCAAAACTATCGGATACGGTCTGCTTGTTATCCTTTTCGGAATCAATATAATACATTCCGCTACAACATCTATTATCAAGGGCTTTACATCTCAGAGCGGAAAATCATTTGATGCAAAGCTAATAATCAAAGATGATAACACTATTGGCTTTGAGTTTCCCGAACGCTTAAAATGCCCGATTTGCGGAAAAGAAATGGTCAAAAGTTCAAAAGGTTGGGCCTGCACCGGGTATAAATACGGGTGTAATTTTTTTATAGCCGGAACTATATGCGGAAAATGTATTACAGACACGATTGCGACTATGTTATGCGCTAATAAACGCACAAGGATAATAAACGGGTTTACATCAAAGGCGGGCAAAGCATTCTCGGCGGCTCTTGTTGTTAAAGACGGCAAGATTGATTTTGATTTTCCCGCCAAGTCGCAGAAACGGAACAAATAAAACCTATGAGCGTTCTTATAACAATTTTATTAGCCGTAATTATAACACAGGCATTCCGCATTCGACGTCTGAAAAAAGAAATCATCAAGCGAGATACTGCCGATGAATTTTGCCGGCAATGGTACTGGAGAGAAGAAAATAAAACACAAAAGCAACGACAACCTCAGAACAAGAGGAAATCGTTGCTTTCTTTTTTAAGGAGCTTTTTATGAGTTTTTCTAAATCTAAACCGAGTAACTATGTTACGAAAGAACAGATAGAGCGTGCAAGAAATGTTGATATGGTGGAATTTCTTGAACGAACAGAAGGCTTCAGCGTAAAGAAAAGCGGTAACGGTTATCGCTGTGATAAGCACGACAGTCTTTTTATCACGAATGACCGCAGAGGGTGGTACTGGAACAGCCGTGACGAAGGTGGCAACAATGCCATTGCGTTCTGTATGAAGATTTACGGACAAAGCTTTACTGAAGCTGTAAAGTCGCTTTGTGGAGATATTCAAATTGAGTATACTCCAAATAAGATGACATCAAAGCCGAGCGTTTCTAAAGATAAGGAATCAAATCGACTTATTTTGCCTGAACAGGATCACAAGGAAAACGGACAGCGCAATTACAGCAATGTAATCGCCTACTTATGTAAAACCCGTGGATTGGAATACAGTATCGTAAATCAGCTGATTTACGACCGTAAGCTATATCAGGGTGTCGGATACAGCGGGCTTCAGCTTGTCGGGTATGACAGCTCGAACACACCGTTTTATCGCTTCAAAAATGATGTGCCTGAAAATGCACCGGAATATGTTACCGTTGAGCTTCAGGCACAGAAGCAAAAAGGTGAAAAGTATATCTGCGAAGGGTTCAGCAGTGAACATATACCTGAGCTTATCGAACGTGGTATTACTAAAAAATATGTAAATATGATTGCTGTAAACGGTGATGGCGTTATTTCACGCTATGCGTTTTGCCGTTCTGTATCGGATAAATCTACATACCGTGTAGATTTGCCCGGAAGTGATAAGAAATATTCGTTTTCTTTAATCGGTACAAATAAGAACAAGCTGTATGTTTTCGAGTCTGTAATTGATATGCTGTCTTATGCGTCATTTTATGCTATAAACAACGGACAGGACGCTTGGCAGCAGTTGACTATGCTATCGCTCGGCGGCAAATCCGATGTTGCTCTTGACGAGTTTTTAAAGAATAAGCCTATTACCGAAATAACGTTCTGCCTTGACAATGATGATGCAGGTAAACACGCTACTGAGCAGCTTAGCGACAAGTATGCTCTGAAAGGATATGCTGTTTCAAAAGATATACCCTTAAACAAAGACTTTAACGACGATTTAAAGGCGTTCAGAGCGTTAGAAGAGAAAAGCATCGTTCAGACTACTAAGCCGCTCAGACGTTAAAATACAATAAAATACAAGGATGTGTGAAAATGAAGAGTTACTTTCTGCTGTCTAACTCGGTTATTACCTCAAACGAGCTGACGCATAACGAGTTTGCAGTTTATACATACCTGCTTTCTGTTTATTCAAATATCCGAAGCAAAGCAGGACACGAATATAAGCGTGTAAGACAGCAGACTATAGCTTCACACTGCGGTATAAAGTCTACGCAGACAGTATCCAAGATAACCGATAGCTTAATGAGAAAGGGCTACATTACACACATTTTAGCGGCTTACCGCAAGGATAATCGCAAGGGAACATATACATATGTTTTAAATCCCGAAAAGAATAAGGTGTCGGCTAACTATACGCGAATAGAACGAACTGTGTTCGGCAAAAGCTTAACAGCGATCGAATTGCGCTTATATATCCTTATTATTAAATCGCTTGACAGCAAGCTCGGTTACTGCTTTAAAAGCTTCAACGACCTTGCCGATGAGCTACGCATAAAGCGTGATACCGCTATGAAAATAATCAGCAATCTTGTCAATCTGCGTCTTATACGTAAACAGCGTAAAATGCGTTATGACAACAGCAAAGTTTATGCGGACAATTCATATAGTACAAAGGTTATCAGATTTATCAGGAAAAGAAATAAGCCCGGATCACACCCCGGGCTTATCTCATTTAAAAACATTCATAAGCACACTGATAATCCCACAATCACAGAATTAAACAGCCTGCGTAATTATAATAACGCTATCGGCGGCATTTGTCAAGTGGGTAAATGTGTTTATTGCATTGTTTTTTTGAAAAACAGGGGTAGCCCCCCGAATTTAAGGTCTATACAATACCCAGTTATACTACCTTCAGAAAGACAGAATATCTTTTATATACGAATATGATACTGCTATATTAAAGATATATGCGGGACTTTTTCAGATTTTGTTTGTCCTTCCGGATTAAGTTTTCTGAATTTTTCGGTATCGGACTTGCAGTATTTATCGTTGTTATACCGCTTGTATAATGGATTTATAGCTTTTTTATTTCTGAAGGTTAATTTTAAGATATTTTTGACCATTTTAATTAAAGGAGTTTCGTCATGAATATTGATAAATTCAAAACTTTAGAAAACAAACTTTCAGCTGCTTATAAAAACAATAATTTGCTTTTCATTGCAAATATTAATACAGCTGATGATTATGAACTCTTGACAAATTTACAAAAAGAGGATATGATTATTATAGCTGAAAAATATCAGTATGATATTTACAGAAAAATCGGCATAGGAATAATT
>ENA-OPCA01001081-OPCA01001081.1-human-gut-metagenome-genome-assembly--contig:-NODE-1081-length-22503-cov-13.329383_pt1 | contig 22503 bp, 16 predicted proteins | sample MGYA00241076_ERZ501468 | MGnify/ENA primary metagenome ERZ501468 (study PRJEB25962, sample SAMEA2042633) | human gut metagenome | biome: human gut; feature: human-associated habitat; material: faeces... | reverse complement strand
AAATTTAAACAAATTATTAATCAGAATTCTGTTGCATTTGCAAGTTGAATTCAGCCTGTAAAACAAAGCACAATTGACAAGAAACTATATGGTGGTGGATTAAACGGGGAACATCCTGATACACTGAATATTCTTGGGCGGGACTTTAAAGAAGGACAGATGGCACGTGATATGCAATTATTTGTTGATGATAATGGAAAAGCTTATCATATTTTTGCCTCAGAGACCAACAGTACAATACATATAGCAGAACTTACTGATGATTTCCTAGATTATACAGGCAAATATGTTCGGGCATTTGTTAACAGATATATGGAAGCACCTGCCATTTTCAAAAAGGACGGATTATATTATTTTATGGGTTCTGGTTGTACCGGATGGAAACCTAATGCAGCGCGTAGTGCTGTCGCTCCTTCCATATGGGGACCATGGACAGAATTGGGCAATCCTTGCCAAGGGGAAAATAGCGAAACCACTTTTCACTCGCAAAGTACTTATATCCTTCCAGTGTCCGGTAGAAAAAATGTCTTCATATATATCGGAGACCGTTGGAATCCTCAAAATGCCATTGATGGGCGATACATATGGTTACCTATTGATTTTCAAGATAACAGATTCAATATTCATTGGCATAACGAATGGGACCTAAAATATTTCGATTGCAAATAGCTATTGCAATTTCCTAAAGTAAGTATACACACAGACATATCCAATATAAAAATACTCCTCAAAAGTTATTCTATTCCAACTTTTGAGGAGTATTCTGTTTTTATAGAGTAAGATTATAACTCCAGAACTTCAATATGCCTGAACCTGCCATCCTTCTTATTTCAGTAGCATTTTATAACGCAACAATCCTTCCAGAAAATAATAGTCAGCATAAGAAAGAGGTACATCCACCTCGCTCTTTTCCGGGAAATTACCTACACTATGTTTCAGTATAAAATTACAATTGGAGCCCGGTTCTGCCAAATAGTCTGGCGAAGCAAGTGTACGAAGCTGCTTCTCTGCCATAGACAAATAACTTTTTCCTGCGTTTGCATCTTCTGTAAAAGTACTCAATTCAACAAAGGCAGAAGCCATAATCGCACCAGCTGAAGCATCCCGATATTCATCACCGTCAGGTGCATCAAAATCCCAATAGGGAATACCGTCGGCAGGTAAGCGTGAAAGTAACATATTTCCTACGCATTCAGCCTGAGTCAAATATTTCCGGTCCTTTGTCATCCGATACATCATAGTATAGCCATATAAAGCCCATGCCTGCCCACGCCCCCAAGAAGATTCATCCGCATATCCCTGTACAGTTTGTCTATTACGTACATGTCCGTCAGCCGGGTCATAATCAACCAGATGGTAAGAAGAATAATCATCTCTAAAATGATTTTTCATAGTAGTATCTGCATGGGTTCTAGCTATATAGCCCAAAGAATCATTTCCAAAAGTATTGGAAGCAAACATCAATAATTCCAGATTCATCATATTATCAATGATAACAGGATATTTCCAATCACGAGTTTTCGGAACAAAATCCCAACTGCGAATAACACCCGTGAGCGGATTGAAACGAGTAGCCAACGACTTTGCTCCTTGATAAAGCACTTTCCTATAATCTTCATTTCCCGTCAGGCGAAGGCCATTGCCATAACTACAGTTCAACTGAAAACCAACATCATGATCATGGGTTACGTATTGAATAGAATCAAGCTTCAATGTGTTTTTTTCAGCTAACAGCTTAACAGCGTCGCTTTGTGTATATTCATAAATATACCAGAGGGAACCAGGATAAAAGCCGCTACACCACCAATAAATTGTAGAAGGTTTGAATGTACTATCCCGGGCAATGGATTGTGGCATAGTCTTATTATCCAAGCGTGTATCCATTTCAATATATTGCTGTTCAGCCACATAAAACACACGGTCTATCATCTCATCCATTGATTCTTGTTTTGAACAGGAAACCAAAACAACAAGTAAACTAAATAAAAGCAATTTCTGTTTCATAAGTTTGTTTTTATTGATTTATAAATAAGCAATTTATCCAACAGGCACCAACATAACTTTCAGCAAAGACTTCCTATTTGCAGCAAGTTGCGTTTCAAATCCTACGCGTATGCTCCCCGGATTAGGTTCATCATAATCATGAAGAGGATTATTTGACCAGATTTTCATCTCAACATCTTCCAGAGCTTCAACAGTTAGCAACATCCTCTGTCCGTTTTTATTCAGTTCTATCTGATTTCTACCAACAATCTTCGCATCTGCCGGAGTTACCATTATCCATGTAACCATGGCCTGTTCCTCACCTGTAGTCAATTCATCCTCTACAATCAAGCAATCTCCTTTATCCAGATAAATAGTACGTGTCGTTTTCTTTATACGACCAGCGAAGACATCTGTCAAATCAACTCTTGCACCTTTCCGTTCATTGGTTTCAAACGTCTGTTCAAAAGTAGCATGGCTATTAACCAAATGCCGTTTACCATTTATCGTAAGAGTATTATGCGCCATATTGTTGAGACGAAATACATCCCAACGCTGTCCTTCCTGAGATTGATTCCATAAATCCACACCCTTGCTCTCCAGACTGAAATAATTCTGCATTCCAAGATCCATTGCCCAACGCACACCGTTCTTCTCATAAACAAACGATCCAGCATCCATATGCGCATGAGGGGTACGAGGGGAGCCTCCTTTTACAGCCAGATAACTATCTTTCTGACTATCCCATCCACCTCTATAGATGAAAACAGGTGTCGCCCCACGATTACACCAAAAACGGCGTACCGGTTGCTGAATATTTCTCAGATCCTGGTTCAGAGCAAAAATCATCAAACATGGCAATAAACGCTCTTCAACAAATTCAACAGATGTATTTTTCAAATGCTGATTCTCCAGCCACAGCAAAGATAAATCATTTAATCTTTTGGCAAACCAAAACATCATCATATTGCACTTTACTCCATTAACTGCATCCGAAAAATTGAAATACTCTCCACTTGGTGCCATCATATATTCCATAAAATAAGCAGAATTCAAAAAACCCGGGGCATCGGCAAGCCCCTTATCGTCACCAAAGGCACTTTCCAAGGCTGCTATCAACATGACTTGAAAGCTGGTGCCGTATCCCCAATAATGAAAGCCTTCCGGATAACCTCCATCCGGTCCATATACACCCAGCACTTTCAGATTACTCTTCAGGCACTTCTCTATGACCGCCAAGGCCTTACCTGGAATTTCTTCGTATAGGGCTATCGCCCCATAAGTCAATCCCGCATTGCATACCGAATTCCAATTACTGGCTGAAGTGTAAAAACTCGCATCTGGAGCAGCTGCATCAAGCCCTTTCCTTATAATAGCATCGCAAATAATACTACGTGTTTCCGGACTTAAATAATCATAAAGCCAATCATATCCAATGGATAATGCCATCACCATTTCACCAACATCCAGAAAATGAGAAGGATTCCAGTCACTAAAATGACTTACCGCCAACATCTCCCGTTCGGCGCGTTGTGCATATCTTTCATCGTTTGTCATACGATATGCATATGAAAGATAAAAAATACGTTTAAACGCCATGCGAGATACTCCCAATAAGCGCTTCCCCTCTAAAATACATTCTACCGGTTCTTGAAAAAACATTGCAGCACATTCACGCAAAATACGTTCATGGACACTTGCCAACTGAGGATATTCGGCCATTGCTTCTTTAATAGCCTCACTTCCACCTAAAGGCCACAATAGGCGAGGATGAACCGCTATATTTTCATATTTAAAGGACTGTGCACATAAACATACAAAATAAAGTATACCAATAAAAAATATACAGACCTTTTTCATCACTTCACGTATTGTTGCAGATAAAACGTTCGGGGTCTATCCAAAGGAGCCTGCCGATTAAAATTCTGATTATCAGGAATACCATTTTTTCTACCTACTCCTTTTTGCATTAGTGAGCGTAACTCAGGCAAATGTTGCTGATAAATCAGACGCGGTAATACCTGATGTTTCTTGCATAACGAAGCTGCCATACCTACAACTTCTCCCATCATTCCCGTTGTACGCATCACACGTACAGTACCCAAGGCCACATGGGTTACGCTAATATTACGTCCAGCCATAAAAAGATTATCAATATTCCTGGAATATAAACAACGGTAAGGTACAGCATAAGGATATATATGTATATGTTCGGTCTCCGCCTTAAAGGGAGCTGCTGGGAAATGGCTTGCATTTGTTGAATCGGGAAAGTGCAAATCAAGACTCCAGGTAGTGGCAAAGGACGCATCTTCATGAAATACATTCTTGTCAATATCATCCTGCTTCAAGATATAATCTCCTAGTAAGCGCCTTGACTCACGTTTACCTGCAATATAAGCAACCCATCCCAATTTACGTTTTAAATATTCATGATTATTCTTCAACTCATTCTTCAAGAAGCTCCAATTGGAATATACCACCAATAAACCATAATCACGAATCCGCTCAAAATCATCAATCTGATTAAAGTTCATTCCTGTTTCCCATTGCCATTCACCCATAGTCACTTTCTCGCAGTTATCCTCATTAAAAGTAATTCCATAATTGAACCTTGGGAAACAGCTTTTCTTGCTGGTTTCAACAGAATACCACTGTACAGATGCTCCCATCGTCATCTTGTCAGCCTTTTCCGGAGCTAAATCCTCTCCATATTCTGCTCTGGCCTCACGCCCCATACGATAGTCTGCCCCTGCCAGATAACCTATCGTACCATCTCCAGTACAATCTGAAAATAGAGGAGCGCTTAAAATTTGTTCCTCCCCAGTTTCTATATGCTTAATGACAACCGCATCAATTTTTTCACCTTTCATCTCAACCTTGATAGCCCGACAGTTAGCAAACAAGGTAATGTTTTCTTCATCAGCAATCATTTTTGATTTTTTCTCATCCTCATAATTTTCCGCTGATTGCGCATTCCCCTCAATAGAATGACCAAACTCGCGTATCATCCGTCCCAAACCTTTATTAGGTCCCACTTCAATGGTTCCTCCCAAGTGGACGCGAATTTCAGAACTATTGTTTCCTCCCAATACCGGACGGTCATTCACCAATGCGACCTTACAGCCTAAACGTGCAGCTGCGGTTGCAGCACATATACCGGCGATACCACCGCCAACCACTACCAGATCATATTCAGATGACTCTATCGGCTCAAATGGTAAATCCAGCATATTCCTCCGAAAGGCCTCTAATTCTTCTTTTGGCTTAGGAGGTAGCTTTCCCATATCTGTGGTCATATAAATAGCATCACACCTACCGTTAAAACCAGTCAGGTCATGCAAGGAGAGGATACTTTTTCCCGCTTTTACAGATACCTTACCTGCACTTTGCCACTGCCATTGTTCACCTTCATCACCTAATACTGGCATAAGTCTCTTATTATCTATTTTCAGAATGAACCTGCCAGGTCCTTTCGCTTTGCTCCAGGGAGAAGTCCAGTTATAAGTACGGGCATACACATAGTAAGTTCCATCTTCCGGAAAGTTGATGGTTGTAGATGCATCCTCAACCGGTATACCCATTCCGTGAGCCATCAGATAAGGAGAGCCCATCAAGTCCATAAACTGTTGGTCAACAACCCAGCCGCCTTTATTTTCAAAACTTTCAGCTTCTATCCAAAGGTGAGAAGCCATTACTATTTGAGAAGCAACCAATGTAACAAATATGAATAAACTACGTTTTATATCCATCTTCAAAATGATATTATATTATGGCATCCTTAAACGCCAGAAGTATTATTTATAAGAAAAAAGCAGGAAGAAAAATATTATTTTCTTCCTACTTTCAAATAAAGGAATGAAAAATTTCAGTTTCACAAAACGTTTACTGTATCGCTACCTCATTAGGAACAGTAGGCCAATACGGATTCTGATAAAGAGGAGAATCTTCTATGTTCCCACTTTTTGTTGTATAATCAAAATGATATATACTCAAAGGAGACAAATAATGAGCCATTTTCCAATGGTATCCATCAAATACTGTGGATGTATTAGTCTTCTCATATGGACGAAGATAATTGCTCAATTCAGGTGACGACACATTTGAAGTTCTGTTATCTGCTCCCCAAATCAATAAGCTCTCCCCTGTCTTTGGATTCTTATAAGCCGGATCATTATGCATTTCACCCCCCCCAGAAGTTTATACCTTCAATGTGATAAGGGGTAGTAATCATCTGATCCATTGCCCTCCAGCGATGTAAGTCCATATCTCTCAAACCTTCCGCCATCAATTCACAGCGACGTTCACGACGGATATTAAACAGAGTAGCATCAACTACTACATTTGCAGAATAAGCTCCCCAGTCGTTTGCCTTTTCTTTCTGCATATCAGTCATGGCGATAGTCTTTTCAAAATCAGCACTTACCCCAGCCCGATTACGCAGAATCTTCCAATATTCAGCAGCTGTGGCATCTACTGTTCCATTCGCTTCATAGCTTGCTTCCATATAGTTCAACAATGCTTCAGCCGCACGGAATATCGGACAACCAGTAAATCCCTTGCTTTGCATACAATGAATTTGATCGAAAGAACCTCCTTTACGAAGAGCATATCCTGTGGAATAACACCCATTATCCACACTTGCCAAAATGTCCGGCATCGGTTCAACAGGCACAGCTTGCGTACCGGCCGAGTTCTTTACCAGAATATTTTTCTGCCCCGGTTCTTTCAAGAAAAGACTTAGACGAGAGTCACGGTCTTTACGCACATCAGCAATAGTCAAATCTCCATGATAACCACTACCAACAGCGTATATAGGCATACCATTTTCCATCAAGAAGCCTTCCACTAAACCACGTGTGACCCCTACTCCATAATTGCTCTTATTTACCATCTCATTCACATTATGACATACTCCCAAAGCCTGGCTATACTCCCTCCATAGCAAAACTTCCTTGTATTTTGAAAGGTCGGTATCATAGAACATCGCCATAAACGGATTTTCCGGTTCACTTACATCCTGGGGGACCACTCCAGTATTAACAGTCAGGCTTCCTTTGTAAGTCTCCGCCACTTCCTTAGCAGCCTCCATAGCGATCTTCAAAAAATATAGGCTTTCTGATTCTACACTTCCAGTAGGATATTCATAATTTGCATTGTAGTCCTTTGCCTTTCCCGGCCATCCCGGACCATTAGGAACAAAAGGAGTATCCTTAAAATATTTCAACCAAGTACCTTCATATAAAGCTACACGGGATTTCAACAATATAGCAACATCACGACTTATACGAGTTTTTCTGCCAATCTTACTTGTACTTTTCATCAACTCGCCAGCCTTGTCCAAATCAGATATTATGAAACGGGCTACTTCATTGCGTGGAGCACGTTTGCTGGCCTCAATCAATGCACTTTCCTGGTCAGGAAGGACAGAGGTCACAATCGGGAAATCCCCCATCAGCTGCAAACGCTTAAAATATTCATGGGCACGAAGAAAATAAATCTCACCTATATATTGCTTAACATCCACCTCATTTCCTCCGATGGCTCCTGCTTCATACTTAGGTAGGACTTGTTCCAGAAAGTAGTTACATTTACGGATATTATCAAAATAATATCCATCCGACGTATTCTGCTGTGAAACCATCCAGCGATCCAATGTGTAACGGCTACTTGAACCTCTTGCGGCTTGATTATCGGTATCTTTATCTTTTCCATGTATCCCATAATCTGCCGCAGTCGTATGAGAAGGCAAAAAATCCACATACAAATTATTAGCATAAGCTTCCAAATGAGAAGCATCCGAGAAATAAACATCCGGAAATATATTAGATGTCGGCTTCTCATCCAAGAAATCATTACAAGAAGTTGCACACAAACCAAACGCCAACACAACTCCTGCATTTTTTATCATATTATACTTCATAGTCTTTCTAAATAATTATAATGTTACATTAACACCTACTGATAAAGATTTCGAAATCGGATAAGCCTGTCCATTAAGGCCTGCTCCTGTCGAAACACCGCCAAAAATAGTCTCAGGGTCTAACATATCCGGCAATTTGGTACCTGTCCAAAGATTTTCACCAGAGAAAAATACGCGAAGTTTCGCTATTCCAAATCTACTGGTCAAATTGGACGGTAAGGTATAGCCTATCTGCAAATTCTTCAAACGAATATAAGAGGCATCTTGCAAATAACGGGTCTGCTTTTGGACATTCTTAGAATTTCCTTGCAAAGGACGTGGATAATACGAGTCAATATTAGTATCAAGGCCATAATAAGGTTCTGCCCGGTAATAATCCAGATGTTGTTTAAATCCAACAGCATACCATACATTTTCGCAAGTAGCCCCCCAGAAGTAAGAGTTTCTTGTTGTTGGCCAATAATCACGTTTCATAACTCCCTGGAAGAAAGCACGGAAATCAAAACCTTTCCAATCTGCACTCAAATCAAGGCCAAACTGAAAACGGGGAGTGGAATTACCTATTTTCTTCAAATCTCCATGATCATCAAATTTATTGGCACCCGGATCAATTTTACCATCTCCATTCAAATCAGCATACATTATATCACCAGCACTCCAATTAGTCCCCAGTTTGCTTTGTCCCCCATTGGGCAAACTGGCGATATGAGCATCCATTTCCTCCTGAGATTTTGCAATACCAATAGTTTCATAACCCCATATCTCACCTGTCAAGTGACCGGAAGTATAGGTACCGATTGTCAGATTGGGATTAGGATAATTCAGAATTTTCGTTTGAGAATCAGACAACAGGAAAGTAGCACTATATCCCAAACCATTCTTCAACCGATCTTTCCAGGTCAAACTGAATTCAAATCCGTAAGTTTTCAAGTCTGTATTATTTGTTTTAGGTACATCTGTCCCCAAAATCTCCGGTAATGTCGGTGCCGGGCCTACCATATCCGTTGTTTTACGTACAAAATAATCAAAGCTACCCGTCAAACGATTATTAAATACTCCCCAATCCAAACCTACATTCCAACTCTTCACCCGTTCCCATGTTAATGTAGAACTGATTAGACCCGGCATTTTGGCAATATTAGGTTTTTTGCCATCCTGCAACCACGTACCGGCATTAGTGCTTATATTCAATACCTGATACGTAGGATAAGGTTTTGAAGTGTTCTGATTACCCAATTCCCCATAAGAACCACGCAGTTTTAATGTATTCACAGTTTGTGCCAATGATTCCCAAAAATTTTCACGGGCGACATTCCATCCCAAAGAAAATGAAGGGAACACATTCCAGCGGTTGTCACTACGAAAACGGGAAGAACCATCATAACGTAAATTGATTTCAGCCAAATAACGTCCTTTATAATCATAGTTGATACGACCGAAGAAACCAGCAGTGGACCAGCGAGTGGTAGAACCACCAATTGTAGGAGTAACAGCATTTCCCTTATAATCCACTCCTGTCGTTATATCAATCTCATCATAACCATTTACTATAATCCCTTGTCTTCCTCCACTGAAAGCATGCCATTTGTTGTGCTCCATCTGGAAACCAGCCATTACCTTAAAGTTATGGTCATCTCCCACTTTAAAACCATATTCTGAATAAGCATTCAAATTAACATAATCTGTTCTTTCCGTATTCTCACGCACACCGGAGGTGTTTCCTTTAGAGTTTATCGTTGCTTCACCCAAAGCATTATGCACATAGGTATAATAAGTAGATTCATGCCAATCGTATCTTTTTGACCTATAGTTAAAGTCAATATGTGTCACCCAATTCTTAATAGGCTCCAGCACCAACCCCAACTGCTGATACATATAATCTGTCTGTGAAGTAGTACGCCCACCATCTTGTAATGCTAAGATTGGGTTGGAATTACCAAACAGATAACCGTTACTATCATATATCGGAAGAACCGGCCAGGTCTGGCGTGGCATATCTTCAAAGAAGGCAGACCCCATCTTAGTAGGTTTGCCATATTCAGTACGAGTAAATCGGGTACCTACATTCAAACGCGCCCACTTTGTCAAGCTGACATTCATCTTGGCATTGACAGACATACGTTGGAATTTTTCCTGATTAACTTTCAACAGACCATTCTGATCCAAGATATTACCGGATACATAGTAATTCATCTTATCCGTACCCCCACTGAAACTAAGATTGTGCTCTTGAGAGAATGCATGATCCTGCCATAAAGCATCATACCAATCAGTATTGGCATTACCTTTTGACCAGGAATCTTCCCAGTTTACTCCATCTGATTTAACCGGAACAGGATCTTTCAGTATACCATTCTGGAAATCCAAGATACGTTGCATGGTAGGGTCATCAAAACGAGCTCCTCCATTATTATTGAGAGCCGCTTCGTTATAATACGCAGCGAACGAATAAGAATCCAGTATTTCAGGAACTACAATCGGAGTGACCCAACGGAAGTTATTATTATAATTCACCTTAGCCTTTCCCTTAGAACCACTTTTAGTAGTAACCAAGACAACACCAAACGGTGCACGGGAACCATAAATGGATGATGCTGCAGCATCTTTCAAAACAGAGATATTTTCTACATCCTGAGGGTTAATGGAATTCAAGTCTCCTTCCATTCCATCAATCAGCACCAAGGGACTGCCAGAAGAACCATCACCGATTGTACCGGTGCCACGTACATTCATGCTCCCACTCTGATTCAGTTCACCACTCGTAAATGAGATCTGCAATCCAGGAACTACCCCTTGCAACCCTTGAGAAAGGTTAGTAATGGGACGCGCTTCTAAAGACTTGGAATCTACGACTCCTACCGAGCCTGTCAGATTCACCTTTTTCTGTGTACCGAAACCCACAACAACCACCTCGTCCAATGTTTGCGAATCATCTTTCATCGTAACATTCAGAACATTCCCGGTTACTACAATTTCCTGTACCTTATAACCGATATAAGAAAATACCAGCGTTTTTCCTTTTTGAACATTCAAAGAGTAATTACCATCTAAATCCGTGATGGCCCCTGTACTTCCCCCCTTTACTGCCACAGACACACCGATCAATGCCTCTCCTGCGGAGTCTGCAACATGCCCTTTTACAGTAATGGTACCAGCTTGCTCTACGGTTGCAACCCCAGTAGTCGATGTTTCTGCCGCCAGCATGGGAGTTGCCCCCAATACAGCCAGCCAAACCAATGTTTGCGCTAATTTCTGTCTGCGTGCTTTTATCAGACAATGCCATAAATTTTCTTTCATAAGTATCTTATATGATTTAATGATACCACAAATGTCTAATCTTTGCCAATAAAATAAAAGAATTTCCAGTTAAATCACCGGGAACGTTTTCAAAAAAAAGTCTGTAAAATATATCAGCCAAGACTGTAAAGAGTTTATAAAGCGATGCGACTAGACTATAGATAAAAAAGAATTATTATCTTTGCCACGCTCAACTTAAAGTGCATAAGATTACTTTTGCGCTTAAATATAACACTCGAAAACATGGTATTATTTTCAGAAGATCATATACAGGAAACCAAACGCAGGGGAAGAATTGAGGTCATTTGCGGTTCCATGTTCTCCGGCAAAACCGAAGAGCTGATAAGGAGACTGAAACGGGCAAAATTTGCCAAACAACGCGTAGAGATATTCAAGCCTGCCATAGACACCCGTTATTCCGAAGCCGATGTCGTATCGCATGACAGTCATTCCATAGCCTCCACTCCCATCGACTCGTCCGCCAGCATTCTGCTCTTCACTTCAGAGATAGATGTAGTGGGCATTGACGAAGCCCAGTTCTTTGACAGTGGCCTGATTGATGTATGCAACCAGCTTGCCAACAATGGTATACGCGTCATTGTAGCCGGACTGGATATGGACTTCCGCGGTATTCCATTCGGCCCTATGCCGGGACTGTGTGCCATTGCAGACGAAGTTTCCAAAGTACATGCCATCTGTGTGAAATGCGGCCAACTCGCCTCTTTCTCCCACCGCACCGTCAAGAACGACAAGCAAGTGCTGCTGGGAGAAACCGAAGAGTATGAACCGCTATGCCGGGAGTGCTATCAGCAAGCCATCCAAGCCGACCAAAAGGAATGCGGTCATTAAAGAATACAAAAAAACAGAGCATTATGGAACGCAAAAAGATTACATTCGACAGTTTTATCCGCGGTGTCATACTCGGTGTCATCATTATCGGCATCCTTATGCTCTTCAAGCGTCTGAGCGGCGTATTGCTGCCATTCTTCATCGCATGGCTCATTGCCTATCTGATATACCCCCTGGTCACCTTCTTCCAGTACAGATTAAGGCTCAAGAACCGGGTCATATCCATCTTCTGCGCCTTGTTCAGTATTCTGATTGCAGGAGGAGCCGCGTTCTATCTGCTCGTGCCTCCCATGATGGACGAATTCGTCAGGGTAAAAGATTTGGTAATAGACTACTTTTCCAACGGAACCCACGACGGCAATGTACCCAAAACACTCTCTGAATTCCTTCGTGAGAACATAGACACCCAGTTCGTCACCCAATTGTTCAAGGAAGAGAATATGCTGAACGCCATCAAGGAAACCGTTCCCCGGCTCTGGTCCTTGTTGTCAGAATCCGTCAATCTGCTGTTCAGTTTTTTCACTTTCTTCCTCATTCTTCTCTATATAGTTTTCATATTGCTGGATTACGAAAGCATTGCCGAAGGATGGACCCACCTGGTACCGCAAAAATACCGGCCTTTCGTAGTCAGTGTGATGAACGATGTAAAAGACGGCATGAACAGATACTTCCGCGGACAAGCATTCGTGGCATTGTGTGTAGGTATTCTGTTCAGTATAGGTTTTCTGATTATTGATTTCCCACTGGCCATTGGGCTCGGCTTGTTCATCGGCGCTTTAAACCTAGTGCCTTATTTGCAGATTATCGGCTTTATACCTACCATCGTGCTGGCCATACTGAAAGCAGCGGATACGGGAGGGAACTTCTGGATTATCATTGCATCAGCCCTTGCTGTATTCATAATAGTACAAGTCATTCAAGACGGATTCATCGTACCGCGTGTCATGGGGAAGATTACGGGCCTGAACCCTGCCATCATCCTACTGTCTTTATCAATTTGGGGCTCATTGATGGGTATGCTGGGTATGATTATAGCACTTCCGCTTACCACCCTTATGCTCTCCTACTATCAACGTTTCATCATAAACAGAGAAAAAATTCATAAGTTTGAACAGACTGATAATCAACAAGAAGAGTAAAAGCAGAAGTCGTTCCCAAAACTTTTTCCCTTAATCCATTTGTTTTTTAAACAAAAGTACCTATCTTTGCACCCGCTTAACAGCAATAAGGTCTGAATCGCTAGCTCAGCAGGTAGAGCACAACACTTTTAATGTTGGGGTCTTGGGTTCGAGCCCCAAGCGGTTCACCAAAGAAAAGCAATTATCTAAAATAGATAATTGCTTTTCTTTTAAAGGCACCTACGACGTAATGAGTTAGTTGGAAACTTTATAAGCATACCGATGCTTCAGAACAAAAAGCAGAATCACAATGATTGTCAAAGCCTCCGAGAGTGGCATTGCCAACTAGATTCCCGACACATCCAAGAACTTCGGCAACAGAATAAAACTCGGAATAAGGAAAACAAAGCCACGCAACAAAGCAAAAATCGTAGCCGGCTTTATTCTTTCAACACTCTGAAAATAACCTACCACAGCAATATTCACAATGAAAAAGACAAAGCCGCTTGCAAAATAGGGGAAACCGTGTATCGCTATCTTCGCCGCTTCACTGTCAAGACTGATGAAAAGACCGACCAGCAGATAAGGATAAACAGTGAATGCCACCGTTGCAACCACACCGCAGACCACAGCCGTCAGCAACGCAATACGTTCCGCCGCCATCACTCTTTCCTTGTAGCCCAATCCGAAATTATAGCTGATAATAGGTTGGGCAGATTGTGCAATAGCGTTACCTACCATGAAAACAAAAGGAATATAATACGCTATACCGAATGCCCCTACACCATCGTCCCCCAGATAGGACATAAATACCTGGTTCCCGACGAACATAAGCACAGCAAGCGTTGCCTCTCCCAATAAGGCAGAAGAACCGATACGGCACTGGTAACCAATATTCCGCACGGAAAGCCGCAGGCTCTTGACACTCCATTTGAGTGGTTGTAAGCGCAAATGCCGAGCATAAAACAGCAGATAGACCATCGCCACCAGTCCGCCGGCCATGATGCTGATGGAAGTGGCAAATGCCGCTCCCATGACTCCCCAGCCAAAAGGAAAGATAAACAGCCAGTCGAGCGCCACATTGATTACAGCTGTAATCAGGCTGCACAACATAGCCAGCTTTGGAGCACCGTCCAGACGAATGACGAACAGCGACACCGTTATCCATATCTGAAAGACCCATGACGGAACAAACCACAGCAGATAATCCGCCACCATAGGCAGTAGATGTGCGGAAGAGCCGAGCATCCGGGCTGTTTCTGCCGGAAAAGCCATCATCAAAGCAGAGGGTATCAAAGCAACAATCGTTACAAACAGTAATGCTTGTGTCACATTCAACCGAGCAGACTTGCTTTTGCCTCTCGACAATTGGATAGAAGCGACCACAGAACACCCGGCACCAACCATAAGCCCGATTCCCGTAAAAAGCATCAGTAAAGGGACACAGATATTTACGGCTGCAATCCCGTCGCTACCTACTCCATGCCCGACAAATATCCCGTCAATCGCTGTTACGGCCGACATACTGAGCATACCCAGCAACGTAGGAACAAAATATTTCCGAAACAATGTAAACACATTCAGTGTACTCAAATCAATTGCATCTCTTTTCATGTTCAACTATATTTATAGGTTATTGTCTTGCACAAAAGCAAAAAAATGCCGGATAAAATGATTGGTTTTACCCAGTCATCTTATCCGGCATTTTTACAGCCCTCCGATGAGGATTACAAAACTCTTTTGGTTTTCTAATTCGCGTGCAAAGGTGGGACTTATTTTTCAAGTATCCAAATATTCATGATTTCTTTCACTGAAAAAGCAGCAAAACATGAACATTATCTACCACCATATCACTCTTTTGAAGGTAAACACACAGCCAATGAAAGACAGTCTATCAGTCTTTCATTGCTCTAACATAGGCTGTCAATACACTGAATAAATGATAGTTAGACATGCGCACTATTGTGGTACGGCTTCTTCATGCTTGTGAAGAAGCCGTACCACAATAGTGAAGAAGTTGCATCACAACCGTGCACAATAGTCATTAATAAGCTTTTAGTAGGAGAAAGAGCTGTTCTTTGCGGAAAGAAGACCAGCCATTTGCACAAGAAAAAACAGTATGCAAGCAAAGTTTGCCTACATACTTGCATAGCGTCTGCTTACATACCGTAAAACGCGATATAACAAACAATTAGAAAGCACCATGCAAGCATGTAAGCAAAATGTGTGGTAAACCTATTGTATATCTTTTCATTTTGCGACGACTCCATAGTAAACCATGTTATCAATACGCTTCTGATAAATCTGGTTATTCTGCAGCAGATACCCCAAGGCCAAACACAAATCCACATCCCTGAACTTCGTCAGTTTCTGTAATTCAAAGATTGTACACTTCTTAAGATTGCACAGAATGGAATATACCATTTTCATATTATTGGTCGCCTTCTCAATATTCTTCATATTATTATCTTATTATTAGTTCCTTTCTTAAAATGATATCCTATATTATCTACTCAAATATAAGATAAAGACAGAGCAATGACAAACATTGCCCATTCTTTTCATTTCAGATAACATTCTTTGAACTACATATACCTAAAATCTGCAAAAAATATAGAACTTTATAAATATCAACACTTTATAGAAAGGTATATTCACATTATACTATATCCGGAAACGATTATGCTGGTATAATCAAGGTACTATTATATGCTTGCCTTCGGGAGTGACTACTACCGAGCCCATTTTGATGTAATGTTTCCCTTCCGGCGAAACTATTACCTTTGTTTCGCTACTCTTGTCGGAAGATTCTTTTTTCTCGTCCATGAAACTCTTGTCCCGCGAAGTGGTAACCGGATAAGTATCCTCCAGATAGCTCTTCATTTCGTCCACTTTTCCGTCTTTGAACCACACCTTGACAGCCGACCACCCCGCAGGAGTATAAGCACGGAATGTCCAAGCCTCTCCCTCCTTATTCAAATCTCTAAATGCAGGCTCTCCTAAAATGGTACACACCTCTTTAAAGCTCATACCACGTTCAATGCTGCTCAACTGCTTATAATCAAACCCGTAGCTCTCATAAATGCCACAGCCCGTCACCAAGACAGCGAGTAACAAGCCTAAAACAACTGACATCTTTTTCATAATAGAAAGTTTTAGTATTTATCCATACAGCAAATGTAGTATGATAAAAACCTCCTTTTCCGTGATTCTCTCTATTTATACATAGGGATTTCCCTATCTTCGAAGTTTATTCCTATCTTTACAACCTATGTACAAAGAATATCATCCCAGCCCCCTGCTCTCCCCCTATATTGACAAATATTGGGAGTTTAAAGGACAACCCGGATACGGCATGCATATCAACATCCTGCCGGACGGATGCACAGACTTTATATTCACGTTGGGTGAAGCCCCTAAGGCCGTACACGACAGCCTCGTTATGCAGCCCTACCATACCTACTTCATTGGAGCCATGACCAAATATTCCGAATTAGTGACCCATACGGTAACAGTCCATATGCTGGGAATCCGTTTTCTGCCTTGCGGAATACTTCGTTTCATGGACCTCCCTTTGCAGGAGCTCACCAACTTGCGGTTAAACGCCGATGAGCTTACAAGCCTCTTTACCCACTCTTTTGCAGAGAGACTGGGCGAACTGGGAACCATTCAAGAGCACCTGGTCTTTATTGAAAACTTCCTGCTTCAAGCCTTATGCCGATACAGTCCAAAAACAGAACGGAGCATGCTGTTCGCCATACAGCAAATCAACCGATGCAAGGGTGACTTGTCACTCCTCCGGTTAGCGGAGGAGACTTGCCTATGCCAACGCCATTTCGAACGGAAATTCAAGCAGCACACCGGACTTACACCCAAAGAGTACAGTCGGATTATGAAGTTCAAACATGCTGTAGACTTGTTGCGAAGTACCTCTTTCGACAATCTGCTGTCCGTTGCCATCAAAGCAGGATATTATGATGTTTCCCATCTCTCAAAAGAAATCAAAAAGATGTCCGGCAACGCGCCAAGCCAGCTTCTCACTTCCGCTCCATTGGAAGAAGGGACTTTGAGTTATGTGAAAACATAAAAGTCGATTTTTTACAATAGCTCTTCCTATTACCATGCCTATATTTGCAGCAATCAAATCAATAAAAACATCCAATATGGCAACATTAATCGAGAAAGCAGCAGAAATCTTGGCAAGATGCGAAACCGTCGTCATCACTTCCATCAACCAAGAGGGATATCCCCGCCCCGTTCCAATGAGCAACATCAAGTCGGAAGGGGCCACAACCGTATGGTTGGCGACCGGCAAAGACAGTCTTAAAACAAAGGAGTTTGCAGCCAATCCGAAAGCAGGTTTGTGCTTTCAGGAAAAAGGAAACAGCGTAGTGCTCACCGGTGAGGTGGAGATTATAGAAGACGAAGCCACCAAGCAGGAAATGTGGCAAGAGTGGTTCAGCGCACACTTCAGCAAAGGCCCGACAGATCCCAATTATGTATTACTGAAATTCAAAGGACACCATGCCACCATTTGGATTGACGGACATTTTGTACGCAGAAATCTTTAAGAAGAGCATTCAGTTCCTCATCTGATGTCTTGCATGGGGGGATGAAAACTATAGCCCCTTCGTTATCACCGGCAATCCGAAACCTCCTTTCTGCAAAGTCAGGACTTTCGGTTTGCCTTTTCGTGCTTTGTTGTATGTGGCTGTGGAAACATGCAAGGTCTCTATCGCTCCATCCTCGAAAGCCACCTTTAAGTAATATTCCTTACGTACTCCGTCCGACACATAACGATGCTTGCCTACTTTACGTCTCTTTTCATGTTCTTTTATCAGCTTCTCAAGTACAGTGACCGTCACCTCCTTTGTCGAAGCAGGAGCCGCCATCCGATAATTCCCTACCAGAAAAAGCGAACAACTGATGACACCCACGCACACCACATGGCACAATATATTCACTGCCTTTTGCTCCATCGTTGTCAGCCATATCCATTTTTTATATAGAGGAAGTGTAACGACTGCCACCACAAGTCCCACCCCTACGGGTATCCACACAGCAGCCAACGTATCTTCATAGATGTTATATCCAATGCAGCCCAAAGCTACGACCAGTACAAACATCAGAAAACGGAGTATTTTTATAAACAGTTCTTTCATTGCCGCGTTTATATTTTGCAAATATAGGAAAAATATCATTCGACCGACTGTCAAATCTGTTCAATCTACATGAACTTACTTGCTTGATAGAATGTTATAACTACAATAACTAAAACAGAAAATATCATGGAAAAGAGCTTAATTCATAGTAATGAACTGCATTTTATCAGTAAGAAACGCATTCATCAAGCAGTAGAAAAAATGGTTGAGTCATTGGATTTGGCTGCGGGTTCCACAACCGGCTTCAACATCTATGCAGTAGTGGAGAGCTATTTCACGGATTTGGAAAAACGAAAAGAAATCAATCAGCTGCTCAACCTGGAACAAGATGTCTGCGAAGAAATAGAGGCAGAGCTCGGAGTATACGGAGAATAAATAATTGGACAGTAGCCTCTTCACAGAGACTACTGCCCCACAGTATGAATTTAATTAACAATATCTGAATATTTCATCAAATAAGTATCGTAAACCGATAGAAATGGATTTTCCGTTCCTTTTATATCTTTACTTGGTTTAAAAAGATAAGATATACTTTGAGGCCATTTTCCTGCAGAAAGAGGATAAATAACCAAACTTCCTTCTAAGTTTCCTATATCATCTGTATATATAGGATAGGCTGTTTCACGCAACTTTCCACAAAGTCCAGATACCACAGAATTTATAGATAATACTATACCTTTATCCGTTTGTTCAAAGTTCATGTTACAGTTTGGAGCTATCACCGCAAAACCATTCCCAATACTATCCGAACAAAGTAAAACGTCAATGCCCATTCTATTTCCTTCAAAGTATAAGTCCCCGGCTGTTATATCATGGACACCATAATCATTGGCAGATTGTTTACCCGGATAAGATGCATAAGGGCCAAAACCCAACCACTGAAGATGTTTTATTTTGGTATCCAAAAGAAATGCCAACCCTCCTTCCAACAATAACTTTCCTTTAGTTTGCGGAGCCAATGAATAATTAAACTTAATGCCACCACTTAGCAAACTGCCACAACTAACCCGACCTATAGCAGAAATTGCCGGATTCATGTAATCCACTTCCTGAATATATCTTTTATCCACAACACTTTTTTTACATTCAATAGGTTCCATCAAATATTTCTCTATTGCCTTACCTTTCGCACGTAACTCTTCAGACATGCTGAACTTACGTCCCACTCTCATTAATGGGTATGTTTGAAAACAACCTGATAATTGCTGTAATATCTCTACAGTATCCATCTCTATCAATTCACCATCCGCTATTTTGAACAATTGAGTCATGAAAAGCCCTTCTTCTGAAACAATTGGAATAGAATAGTTACCCACTGAATATCCTTCAACCGTATATATAGCTATTTCCAAAACATAAAATCTATCTGCAGGAGATTCATCCAATACCAGTTCAATCGGTATATAGCCCATACAACCAGCCAGACATTGGATACTCTTTTTCCCTTCAGAAACCACATGCTTTCCATCCAGCAAACGCCATTCAAAAGAGACCTTTTCTGATAAATCCACGAAATCAAATCTATTGGCTACTTGGACTTTCAAATGGTTCACCCCTTTCTTGCCAACTAACCGTTCAGTACATACCGGAACTTGAGCATAGTTTTTACGCAACTCATAATAATTACTCAAAGGTATACGATTAGCATAAAGCATACCATCTGCCCCGGAATTGCCTTCTAAAGTAATACAAGTAGAATCCTTCAACCACATTTTGTTTGTCCAAGCATACTTACCCGGAAAAGTAGCTTTTCTATCTACCATACCTTGATCGACCCACTCCCAAACACAGCCACCGGCCAAATTGTCATTCTTCTCTATCAATTCCCACAAATCTTTATGCTGTTCGAAAGACTGGCCTAGCGAATGACAATATTCTGTCAGAATAACCGGGCGTTTGGCAGCCTCCGCATAATATCTCAATGTAGCAACCGGAGGATAATGAGGAGCAAATATATCGACAAAGTCAGGTATATTGAAGTCCAAACTCAGAAAATAATTGTGAATCATCGGATAACAAATGGGGCGTGTAGGATCCATTCGTTTTACATACCTTCCCGTTTCTTCAGCAATGGTGGTCAGGGGATTTTCATTCCCTATACTCCAGAATAATACAGAAGGATGATTCTTGTCTCTACGAACGGTGGCATCTGCTCTAGTCAACAAAATATCCTGGTAGGATTTATCATATAAATGAGAATCGCCATACCCAAAAGGAACCTCATCCATTACATACATACCGATTGAGTCACAAAGTTCATAGAACCGGGGATCACGTGGGTAATGGGAACAACGGATAAAATTCACATTCGCATCTTTCATCATCCTCAAATCTTTTAGATTTAATTCTTCACTTACCACTTTTCCATTAAAAGGATCTGTCTCATGTAAATCCACTCCACGTAACTTTATCTTCTTACCATTTAGTTTTATCACATTTTTCTCCACCAATACTTCACGCACACCGAAATTGACAGTAAAATGTTGCACACGTTTCGGAGCATAAAGAGAATATTCCAACCGATAAAGATGAGGTGTTTCTGCATTCCACAAGAAAGGGTTATCCAGAATTATTTCTTTGGAAATCTGTTGTTCTGCCTTCTGAAGCTCTTCTCTGAATCGAGCAACAATCTTTCCACCCGGTTCCTTTATCAAACCCTCAATATAGGTATTAGCCGATACTGAACTTGTAAAGGAAGCAATATCAAACATCATATTTATGCGTGCACTTTCATTTGACACGCTATCCGTGCGTAAAGTGAAATCTTTTAGATGCGTATCGGGTATGGCAAACATAGAAACATTTCTGTTAATACCAACTTGTCCCCAATCATCATTTCCATCAAAATCAAACCCTTTATAATGAGTATATACCCTTACAGCCAATAGGTTTTCACCTTTCTTTAAAAAATCCGTAACATCAAAATGGCAAGTATTATAGGAAGATTCCCACTTTCCCACATAATTTCCATTTACCCATATTTCATATCCCCGCAAAACTCCATCAAAACTTAAAAAAACATGTTTATCCTTCCACCCCTTAGGGACTGTAAAGTTCTTGCGGTATAACCCGTTTATTTCTTCCGGATTAGCATATTTAGGTTCTACATAACCAAGCGCATCCCAACAACCCGGCACAAGGATTCTATCCCATGAGCTTATATCATAGTCAGGTTGATAAAAACAAGCCTGCTCTTTCCAGTCAGCCCCATTAATAAAATAAAAGTCCCACTGACCATTTAATGTTCTGATGAGTGAAGGGTCTGTTGGTCTGATTATATCCTTCAAACTATTTAAAATTTGTGCAGTGTTGTTTGCCGGCATCAAACATAAAGCCAACAGCATAAACAAGTATTTCTTCATATACAAAGTATTTTATAAAAATAAGAGAAGGAATACCAGAAAGTAGAAAAATTCAATCCGGTATTCTCTCGATTTATCAATAACCCGGATTATTTTCAATAATGGCTTTATTCTGGTCCATCTCATATTGAGGAATAGGGAACAGAATATGGTCTGTTGGATATTTCGTCAATCCTGGTACTGTTTTAAATTTATCACTGCTTGTCTCTGGCAAATAGTCTGAATAAAAATGAAGCTTAATTTGTTTTCCATCACCAAATACATCTTTCACAGCATCCCAACGGAGTAAATCAAAAATACGTTCACCTTCCATTGCAAGTTCCACCCTTCTTTCATGACGTACAATATCAACTAAATCTCCATCGGCAGTTGATTTTGGAGGCATATTGACAGAAGGTCTCGAGCGTACCTTATTAACCCATACAAGTGCTTCATCCTTGCCTTGTTCTGCCAAAGCTTCAGCTAAAAAAAGATATAAATCAGCCATACGCATAGCAGGCCAATCCAATCCTGCATAACGAACATTGGTCAATCCCGTTAAATCCTCCGTCAGTTTCTTCACATTCAATCCGGTAGGAGACCATTTATAATCATAAATCACTTTATCACCGGTATTATAAGTGATGGGGATTGCCGTTTGGTTCCCATCGCTGTCATAACTATGATAATCAAGAGTTAAGGGAGTGGATGGAGTATATGTGCCGAATACAGAACCTTGATAATACAAAGTATATTCACGACGAGGATCATTCGTTTCATACGCATCATAAAGGCTGCGAGTAGGCAGACAATATCCCCAACCATCACCCCCT
>ENA-OPCA01001070-OPCA01001070.1-human-gut-metagenome-genome-assembly--contig:-NODE-1070-length-22580-cov-2.514850_pt1 | contig 22580 bp, 18 predicted proteins | sample MGYA00241076_ERZ501468 | MGnify/ENA primary metagenome ERZ501468 (study PRJEB25962, sample SAMEA2042633) | human gut metagenome | biome: human gut; feature: human-associated habitat; material: faeces... | reverse complement strand
CGTTGGTTTGTTTGACAGGTCAGTATATGAACCTGTAAACGCTACCGTTTTTTAATCGGCAAAGAATTTCTTTATTTTTCCGAACAATGTGCTTAGCGTTTCACCACTCGCTATATTTACTCGTGTGCTTGCCTCTGTAAATGTCGGTTGTTGCAAATTCTTATCCGCCTCTGTTCTTGCGGTTTCTTCATTTGACAGTTTTGACTGAATTTCAGTAATGCACTTACTTACCAAACTCCAAAACCAATTAAAAACATTTGCCGACGGTTTATATCCGGCTTTAAATCCGTCATTTTTCAGACTATCGCTCGGCTCGGTGCCTGTATTCTTCCATTCAGGCAAACTATTATTAAAATTCATACATTTATTCTCCCCTCTTAAATATTTCCTAAGTAACCGCCGTGACCGTTACCATCGGCAAATCCTGTTTCAATGTTATAGTCATTTTCGTGGTCGGCAAATTCAAATGTTCCGCTATATTCATACGCATATAATACCGACAAATGTGCCGGTTTCAGATCCTCGATAATATTCTTAATCACACTTTCAGGCACATTCGGTTGATGAAAAATCACCGTAAAGCTATAATTCGGGATATCTTCGGAAATATCCGCCAAAACGCTGTAACTCTCAATCACCGCTTTCAGATTTGCCCTTGTCGAAGTCTGTGTTCCGCGCAGTCTTGTTTTGATAAGACTTTTTCTCACTTCAATGGTATCGGCAATTTCTGATATATCCAAACTTTTTTCATATTCTCTTACGGCATCTTCATCGGCACTGTCAATAAATCTGTTTTTCATAAACGTTTCTATCAACGCATACAAACGTTCAAATTCCGCATTGACGGGTGTATTTAATGCTTTTATATACCGCGACTTTTTATAGTACGACGGTAAATTCTGTCCTACATCAGCCAACGGTAACACCCCCAAGGACAGCGATTTCAGTTTCGGATATTGCGATATTTTCTGTTTTTGAATTGATTTTCAAATTTGAATAATCGTCAACACCGTCTGTATTCAATATGGTTTGACCTATTTTTGCATACGACACATATCCGTTTGCAAAAGACACATCACGCAAATAATTTCTGATATTCGCTTTAATACTTTCAATTGTACTTTCGTCCACATCTGCCGAAAACGTAACATTTATACTTACTGTCGTTGCAGTTGTAACTGTTACATCTGCACCTATTGGGCATTGTTCATCTATATAACTCTGTACCTTATTTATAAGCTCACTTCCCGCAAGTTGTTTTTCGCTGTCAACGATTATCACTTTAACCGTTCCCGCCCCGTTCCACAACGGCAAGCATTTTGCGTCACCCACTCCGTCAACTGATTTTGCCCAAGAGATATACTGCCACTTATTCCCGCTTGTTATAGGATGCGAAACATATTCGGTAAAACGCTTTCGCAGTTCAACATCACTTTCTTTGTCACTGCCTCCTGTGGTTGAAATTTCATTTGTTACGGATACAAGTCCTTGAATCGTAACCGGAAATCTGTTTATTTTCCCTTTTTCAACATTGCCTTTTACTCCGGCACTGTCACACACAATTCGTACCGTTACACTTCCGCCGTTTGGTATAATCGCATTTTCGGTTATATTAAATATAACATTACCCGCCGCCACCTTTTCACCGACAGACACTTTTGCTCCGACGTTACCGCTTACAGTCACATATCCTGTTGCATAGCTTGCCTCTTTGCGTTCCAATCCGAACTCGCCTACACGCATATCAAGATACTTACCCGTAGCGGTTGACGCATAAAAATAGGAGTCAAGAGATGATATAATATCATAAACATTCTCAAACTCCGTTGCCGTTGATTTTTCTATATCGTATGTATAAGTTCCCGATGACGTATCATATCTTGACGGTATCTGCAAAAGCATACGTTCAAGTATTGTATCAATAGTTTCAGCCATTATATCGCCCCCTTAACGTCATTTATATCGCCGTACACGCTGTTTACGGTAAAAGATACTGTAAGCAGTGAGCCGTCTACTTCCATATTAAAGTTATCAATACTCACTATATCTTCATTTGCGGTAAGCATTTCGGTTATCTCGCGCTTGACTTCCGAACGGATGTAGTCACGATTGTAATTCTTTCCGACAAAAGTATCTTCTATATTTATACCGTATCCAGTACCGTTATAAATTTTATATCTGCCCTTTTGCGTATTGAGTATTTTTTGCACCCAATTTTTTATACGTTCCCTGCCGACCGTCATTTTCGGACGACCGTTTATAATAATAAAATCGCCCTTTTGAAAATCAAATGCAGGTTCTGTTTTTGTGTAATCAGCCATTCTCCGTCACCCCCAACACCAAATATCTGTTATTGCCTCTGTACGGAATCATTGCAACTTCTCTGCCTTTATAAACATATCGTCCGTCAATATCCTGTTTGTATAAATCAATAAGACTTTTTATATGGTCCTTAGTCAGAATTATTTTAGAGGTGAATTGTATTTTAAGGTTCGGTAGCTCAATTATTTTACCGAATACGACAAAATCACTCGTTGCGTTTTCACGGTCCTTAAACATCTTTGCAAGTGTTTCGACTCCGTTTTTCATACTAATCTCTCCATATCAATTTTATTGTAGTGAACACCGTTTTTTATACTGTGCTGACTGCTTGTAATCACATATTTAACACCGTCTTTTTCTATCGTACTTCCGGCTCGTGTATAGCTTGTCAGCTCCTCTATTATTTCACCGGAATACGTTTCATCTTCCTTATTCAGCTCGCCAAGATTTTTCTTTGCCAAGTCCGACGCATTATCTCCGTCATTCATTTTTACCACTTCTTGCAGAAAGCCGTATTTTGATATACTCTCCTCGGCTTTCAGAGTAGTCATAACGTCCGTATCTGTTATCACCTTAACACTGTTCTTCATATTCTCAATACTGCCTTTATGCTCAATATTACCCATATACTGTACTGAGTTTTTGAGTTCGGTATTCGGCGATATTCTAAACTTCGGCTCGACCACCTTATCACTGCACAAATATATGCGCATACCGTCGGGTACAAAGTCAAAGTTATACCCGTTTCCGCACTTATCAAGAATATCCTTGATAACGTCCGATACGGGCTTGTCGATATATATTTGAGTTATAAGCGTACTCAATTCGGGAATAAGCACAATCGGAATGTATAAATCGTTGCATATTTTCTTTATGCAGTCATCGGCTCGCATAGATGTAAACTGATATGTGTCGGTGGTTTTGTTCAGATACCACCCTACATCAACGGCAGTATATTTGTTTTCATACATTGCTCCGTCGTCAACCTCGATTATTACACCTCTGAAATCTTCTTTATCTCCTCCGCTGTACCTCATAATATCGCCCATTTTTGGTATGTATATATTCATATACTTCATTTCTTTAGGTTTCGGAGTGCTGAAAGACATCGTTGTCGCAAGTGTATTTTTTGTATTTGTCCACGATATATCTCCTATATGCTTTGATACGTCTGTATCATTTACCACTACTTTCAAAGCACCGTCTAACAGCATAGGTGCTTGTTTGAAAATCGAATTGTGGATAGGTATTTTTTCGTTGGTATCCGCAAAATGATATTCTTTTTCACCGGATGTACTTCCTGTACTTCCGTATGTCGGCTCTGTATCGCTTGTCCAAATTCTCACAACACGGGCAGAGCGGTTAATCCCTTCAGCCTCTAATGCAGATGTGAATTTTTCATTGCCTATCACAACATTTCCGTCAATGATAAACTCCGTCATATTTGCGTCACTGCCTGTGTGATACATATGTCGGCTGTCGGTTTCGCTATCTTTCTTTTCGTCACCTTTGACTGCGTATATCACTTTACCGTCGTCAAATTCAATCTTAACAAACGTGCCGTCCGGTCCGTAATACGAACCGAGTGCCATACAAATAAAATCTTTGTACTTTCGCAATCCGCCGTTTGACGTACTGCTGTCACTGCCCCACAAGTATTTATATCCGCTTGCTTGACTGTTCGTATATGTTTGGTATGCCATATATGATTTAGTTGCGAGCGACTTTCCGATGTTCGGTATTTCTCTCTCAACCCAGTTTGCAATATAACCGCCTCCGTCTTTGGTATATCTGAGTACACAATCCCACGGATAATTTCTGTAAGGCACGTTGGTAACAATACCGAATGATGTTCCTCTTGCCTCAACGGTTGTTCCGCCGTCCGCCTGTACCAAAGCGGTATGGTCTGCTTTATTTAAAAGTACATCACCTTTTAACATACCTGCTCCGTTTGACAGATTACAGGACGACGTTACGTCTTTAAATCCACACGAAATAAAAACGTTATACATATCCCCCGTATATGTAGCACCATTATCTTTAACAGGCACTCCTACATTTTGATATGCCGTTATAACAAAAGAAGAACAATCATAATGCGGTCCCCATCTCACGTCTTGACTGTACCAATGACTGTCGTCATTTGCAATATCTGTCGCCCATTGAACTGCATTATCAATTACCCCATATAAACCTCCTTTTCGACATACAAAAAAGTACATCGAATTTCGATGTACTTTTTAAGCCTTATTTGAAATTTTTAATTTGTCTTTTGAGTTATTATATATCCGTTTGCGTTATCTGTCGGAACAAGGCGGAACGTGACATTTCCGAAATCAGTTCCTGTTGAATCGGTATTTTTAAATACTACGTCCATTCCGTCACCGACATTTTCGGCACTTATAAATTCATATCTGCCGTCTCCGCGATTTGAAACACTGATTTTATAATTACCGTTTTCATATAAAACACTGCCGTTATCGGTTGGGTGATATTCGGGCATATCTGCACCGAAAAGCAATTTATAAGTATCTCTTACGGAATTTTCGGACCATTCAAAATATCCGTTTTTATATTGAGCAGACGTATCCGCACCATAACCTTCTGTGTAATAATAAAAGATAAAACTTCTTACAAAATCTTCACTTTGTAAATCGTTCTGTGTAAAATACGGTATTACATAACCTTGCTCCGCAAGAAACGATTTTGCATTATCGTCTAAAACAAAAGCCTTTGTACTCGGTTTTGTTTCATATACATATCCGTCTTTGGAAAGCTGAATTGTACTATCGTTAAAATCAACATTAAATCCGCCAACCGTATCGGATATATCACGGAGCTTAAAATATGTACTGCCGTCAATATTATACCCCTCTACATTAACGTTTTCACCATTTAACTGAATAGGAAACGTATTTTCCGTTGCGGTGTAATTTACCGCCAAAGCTACCGTGCATGATAAAATCACACCTGTTGCAATACCTGCTATATATTTCTTCATATCCATTACCTCCCTTTTGTTCTATTATATCACAAAAGGAAAATATCGCAACATTTTTTAGTCGCCGAAACAACTTGCGTTCATTATAAGTAATCTTCCGTCAAGCCACTTTTCATATATCGCATTCTTCACCGTATCACGATCAAAAAAAGCACCGTTTCATAGGTGCTAAGGCGGTAAACCTCGTATATTCACTTGTTCCACTCTCCTTTTTGGTATCAAAAAAGCACGCCTTTTGACGTGCTTTAATTCTTATCTTCAATTATCTCCGTTACTAAAAAACAAAGCTTCTGCTTCTGCATATTTTCTTTTAAACAGCTCTTGTTGTTTTTGATATGCTTTAACTGCCTCGTCTGGTGCATCAGGACTTAAAGCCGGTGTTTTTGTATAATCATAGTACGGTGCATATATTTTTTCCAAATTTTTTTCTTCTTCCGTCTTTATTAATCTCATCGCATTATTCCCCCTTCTATCCATTTCTGCACCCTATACTCTGTATATGTTTCGTCATACTCAGTAGCGTCCAATGTTCCTATCGCATACGAACTTACATTAATATTATATCCTTTCTCAATTTCTCTGTCAAGTTTCTTCTTACAATATTTACACAAATATCCTATATAGTTTTGTTTATATATCCTTTGTCAATAAGTTTCACAACAATTTTTCCTTGCGATTGTTCCCATTTCGTCACTTTCGCAATCTTTCTCTATCTTGCCGTGAATTTCACCTCGTTTTTGTTACTTAACAGGAATGTCCTTATTTTGTAGATTATTCATCAACTTTTTTATAATTCTAAAGCAAAGTTGACAAATAGTCTACATTATGATATATTAATAATGACAATAAATGTTTAGACAGGAAGTGATATTTTATGGAATTATATAAGAGAATAAAAGCACGCAGAGAAGAACTCGGAATGTCACAAGAAGAACTTGCAACTAAGTTAGGTTATAAATCCCGTTCAACTATAAATAAAATTGAAATGGGCAAAAATGATATAACTCAATCAAAAATCATAGCTTTTGCCAATGCACTTCAAACAACTCCAAGCTACTTAATGGGACTGGACGAACACGAAACGGAAATATATACAGATGATAAATTTCCAAATCCGAATATAACAGAGGACTACACAACATTCCCCGTTATAGGTGACATAGCGAAAGGATATAATCATATCGCTATTGAATCATGGGACGGAGATAAAGTCGATATTCCTAATTCATATTTAAAAGGACATACTCCGAAAGATTTCTTTGTACTGTGCATTAAGGGTGACAGTATGTATCCTCAATATCAAGACGGCGATAAAGTATTAATCTTACGTCAAAGCACCGTTAATTATAGTGGTGATGTCGGAGCAGTAATATACAATGACGAAATATCAACATTAAAAAAAATCGAGTTTGTAGAAGATGAAGATTGGTTGAGGTTAGTTCCTGTCAATCCAAATGTTCCGCCAATATTAATTGCGGGTGAAGAATTAAAGCACTGCCGAATAATGGGTGTTCCTAAATTGTTGATTAGAGAAATGTAAGTTTAATTTGAAAGGTATGCCCGCCTAACTGCAAAAATATAGCTATTAAGGAAAAACTTTAATGACGTTGTTGACGCTATAACCGATTGACGTTGAACAATATCTAAATTACTTTGTCAGCTGAGATTATCCCTCTGACTATTAGGAGAAAACAATGCAAAATAAAACAAAACTATTTAAAACAACAATATGTATTATAACCACGTTAATATTAATTTTCGGGACTATTCCCTGTGGTGCGGTTTTATCGGACGAATCAAACGCACCAACTTTCACAAATCTTGTTGTATTTATGAAATTTTCTGACGAGGACGAATTTATCAACAACACTTATGCCGACACAACTGTCCGCAACATTTTAGACAATACATATAATAAAAGTGTATATAATGTCGCTGACTATTTCAAAACAGTAAGCGGCGGGAAAATGAATATGCAAACGCTTTATCTTTTTGACAACAACAATTCGCTCACACTTTCAAAGCCACGCGGTTATTATGCCGAAAAAGATGACCAAAACCCTTACGGTTACGAGAGCGGAGAAGAAAATTCCAGAATGTATGAACTACAGACTGATTGGGCGAATACAATTTCAAACGCAATCACAAACGGAAACAAACCAAAAGATATAGAAGAAAATCAATATAATTTTGCCGATCTTGACCGAAACCGTGACGGAAAAATTGATTTAATTACTGTGATTTACAAAAATACAACGCAAAATATTTCGGTTGGTTGGAATTCACCTCTTTGGGACTATCACTCATATTCAAATATGATTTCAGTGCAAGAAGGAGTTAATACTTATCAGAGCGGAGAATATTTACAGCTAACGTGCAACTACGAAAACGTAAACGGACTTGTGCTTTATCTCGGTGAGGATAATCTGCCTATTTTACCGACAGGTAAAATATGTCATGAAACCATGCACGCACTTGGCTTGAAAGACTTGTACCGCTCCAACCAAACAAGCGCGGTGTATTATATGTCACTGATGGCAAAACATCTAACCCCTATCGGACAGTATATTTCCGTTAAAGAACGCGAATCGCTCGGTTGGCTTGACAATAATCAAATTAAAACCATTGATAAAAACGGTACATACACACTCTACCCTGCCTCAGCTCAAAATGAAGTTGTTGCATATAAACGAGATTTGCCTAACGAAAAAACTCTTTATTTGGAATATCGTCAATTCGATGACAATGGTAACAAATATGATACAAAAAACAAGAAACTCTATTCGTGCAATACCGGTGACTTGATAAAAGGTGTAACACTTAAGAGCGGACTGATTTGCTATCTTGCTAACACAGGTGTACGTTTTCCCTCAAATATAAACACTACAGGCGCTAACTGGAATATGCAGGTCATTTCTAACGGTCAATACTCAACCATGTCAGATTGTGCAGTCGGTGACGGCGAAGAACTTTATATTGGTAACGACATATTTGTTTATGTAACAAATATGTCAGCTGATAAATTAGAGTTTGAAATTAGCGGAATTGCAGAAACAACCCCTACTCCGACTTTGACTCCGAGTCCTACTCCGAGTCCCACTCCTACTCCTACTATAAATCCAACTCCAACCGTGAGTCCGAGTCCTATTCCGAGTCCCACTCCTACTGCAACTCCACGTCCTACTCATACAACGAATCCAACAGCTACTCCGACAATAACTCCGACCACGAGTCCGACCCCGACAATAACTCCGACAGCAACGCCTACAGCAACTCCAAAACCTACATCAAATCCTACTGCAACTCCGACAGAGAGTCCGACACTAATTCCGACTTCTACCCCAAAACCTACACCACGTCCGACTGCACAACCAATTTCAAGTCCGACCGCGACTACAAATCCGACAATAACTCCTGCAACAAGCCCAACTGCTACAATGTGTCCTACAGCAAGTCCTACACATGATATTAACTGCAACATTGAAGGCAACAATATATCTGTTAAACTCACAAACAGCACTTCAGGCGGAATTATCTTAATTTCTGAATTTAATTCTGACGGCAGATTATTACGTTGTACTACCCATTCACCACAGGAGAATATAAGTGTTCCCCTACTTTCTGCAACTCATACCGTAAAAGTTATGTGGTGGAATTCTCTAAACAATCTTGTTCCAATCACTGACTCAAAAACGGCAACGAAATAGTCCAATATCTTACCCTTACATCCGTGGTTGACAATCAATACAATATTTGATATACTGCCGATAGAAGATGTAGTGGGTGGGACGTTTTGGACGTGTCAGGCGTGGTTACACTGTTTGTAGCAGTCGCTTCTCAATAATCTACATCTTCTTTTTATTGACAACATTATTTTTATATTATATAATACCGACAGAACCGGAGGCATATACGGACTTTGACGGTGAAATATCATCATCTGCCCGCGCCAAAGGTTCTTTTTTGCACACAAAAACGGAGCAAAAATGCTCCGTTTATCTTCTAAATGTATCTTTTATTTTCTTTACCAATCCCACACATCTGCCGTTACGCAGTTCGTTCATAAATTCGGCTTGTTTTTCCACATACCAAAGTTTTGACGAATCCATACACTTAACCGTCTTAACCGTATCCGCAATCATCACAAATGCAATTACGCACGTCATAATATGTAACGCCGGCAAACTCACGCTGTCAATCATATCAATCGTCACCGGTGCAATAAGCTTAATAAGTGCAACGGTAAATGTACCGAACGCAATTCCGCCTATAAGGCAAACACGTCCGTTTATATTACCGGGCCAACCTGTATAATCCCACCATCTTTTATGAAACAGCGTTTCCAAAAGCCACGATACAAAATATTCAAGCGAGCAGGTAACCACCATTCCCGCAAAAAACAGTATCAAAGGATTTTCAATCCATCCAAGCAATATCAAATCAAGCATTGCTCCCATGCCGTATATAGGGCAAAAACAAGTGCTTAAAAAGCCGCTGTTTACAAATTTTCTTTGTTGTATGCTGTAATATACCGTTTCATAAGCCCAGCCAATAAAGCTAAATACCGCAAAGCACAAGAAATATCGGCAAAAACTCATCATTTACCCCCCTTGTTTAAATCATTTGTATCTCCTTATACAATTCAGCATAGTCCCCCGTAATCTTTGTATTTATCTTTCTGTACGCTTCTTTTTTAAATGTTTCATAAAGAGAACAATATTTATCCGCCAAACATACTATCCAGCCTTCTCGGCAAGTCGGCGGAATTACAGTAAGCGGGAACATATGCTTTTTTATAATATCGCGTTCTGTATCTGTCAAATCAAAATCTCTGTCAGCATTTCTAAGAGCCGTCATAGGATGAGTAAAACCGTGTATTCTTCTCTCCTTTTCGCCGTCATGCCAATCATATAAGAAATAATCGTGCAACAATGCTCCTCTTATAAGGTCACGCTTTTTGTACTTTATACCGAAAAACTCGGCAATTTTAATACTGTAATACGCAACCGCAATCGTATGCAAAAGGCACGAAGTATCACCGTGTTGAGTAAACTTTTCCATACGTCTTAAATGCGATTTTTGTGACAAATTATGCAAACAATACAAAACTGAATTCATTTATTCTACCGCCTTTTTAAATTTACACATAGCCTTCTTTACCTATTATTATAATCACTGACATTTAATATGTCAATATATCTGCCGTCAAATTTATAAAATTTTAATATTACGCAAAAAACAAGCGATTTTCATCGCTTGTTTTTCATATTATTGAGCTATTATTATACGAATTCTGCCACCCAATGTCTGTGCCTTATCGTAATAAGCAGTAAGCTTATAATTTCCGTTTATAGCATCATCAAGTGTTATCTTCAGATATTTATTAACATCTGTCTTATGATATACAATCACCTTATCACTAAGCAAATATGTTTGATTATTGATTTTCGCCTCTGTACGTGTAAGCGAAGTTATATTGCTTGGATACGATGAAAGCTGACGCATACTTTCAATACCTGTTTGGTCCATACTGAATCTGTGCGGACCTCTTACATTTGTTGAGAATGCAGTCGCATATGTGTTTTGCGTACCGTCTATATCAATAGTATATGTATGAGTTGTCGAATCCGCAGCAGTGATTACACCGTACTTATAAGCGTCACCCGTTATATCTTTCAATATAAGCTCGTCAATCTCACCGGCTTTATTCTTTGAATAATACAATACGCTTGAAGATTTTATCGTAACACCGTCAAGACGCTGCGGATAAATTCTTGTGTACATTGCTAAGTCGTCACTTGCAGTTCCGGCAGTGTCAAGAATCTTCACATCGTCTGCAAGGGTATAATCGCCAAATTTATTCTTTTCGGAATTAAACTTACCGCTTACGCTGTCATAACCCTTTGCTCTTGAAAGACTTGCTTTACCGTTTGTAAATGATACATTTACTACAGCACATTTAAGCGAACTGCAATCTGATGAAGTCGCATATTCATTTTCTGTTCCGTCAGGTGTAACAACCTTTGCATAGTAACTTGAATATACCGTATTATCAGGGTTTGTGAAATCTTTTTTGCCTGTTTCCGTAACAAATCCTACTGTTGTGTGTGAAGATGTGCTTTCACTTCCTCCGACAACTCCGGCTGCTTCGCCGTTTCTGCCAAGAAGAAGTGTTACGGTATCACCGTACTTAAATGTTCCGCTTGATGAAAGTGCATTAAATGCGTCTACGCTTTCAACAGAATACTCTTTACCCGAAATTGTAACGCTTGTCGGCGAATCCTTTGTCGGTGACGCTTTTTCGTACACGCCTGTAACTTTATCCGTGTAAGCAAGCACCATATTCAAATCTTTACAATAGTAAATAATATCGTTAAGCTGAATTTCCGACGCGTCAACCTTATTACCGCTTCTCATTACTGTTGTCGAACCGTTTGTATCGAAGTTCGCGATCCAATTTGAATTTGTAACCTTGACCGGTCCTTCCATATTACCCTTTTCATAGCTTACATAATCAACATTACTTCCGTCCATCTTTACATAAAGAATGTCGCCCATTGCCATTTCATTCTTTACAGCACCGTATGTACTCTTATTCTTATCCTTGTAACAAGTTGTGCCGTCTGTTATATCAATCTGTTCAAAACTGCCGTTTTTATAACATATAACAGCGTCTGAAAGAAGTGAATAGATTACATATTTATCAAAGCTGTCCGTACCTGTTTCGCTGTCTTTTGCAACAAGCATTGCATAGTCAACAGAACCGTTTGAATTTTTAAACAGCTTGAATGTATCGCCTTTTTCGGCTTGCATTGCGGCATTTTCGTATGTAAGTGCCTGTGACTTGTAATATGTAGTTGTGTTTGAATTGATGTTATACATATCGCCGTCAAGAATTATATCGGAACCGATTACGTTTGAAACAGTGTATTCTTCAACTCGCTGGTCACGCGGTGTAAATGACACAAAATCTTCATCGTTCTTTACGACAATATCGCCTTTTCTGCCGACATAATCACTGTTGAAATTACCGTCAAATTCAAATGTTCCGGCTGTTGTATAGATTTTGTCAGTACCAAGTGAGCTGTCCTCATTGTGTGACGCAATAATCGTAACACCCTCAATAACTTTACTGTCAAACACTGAAGTTATAAGTTTGCTTTGATTATCTTTTATTTTTGTGTCAAGTGTATTGTAAATAAGTCTTGCAACCTGACGTCTTGTAAGTGCCTCACCTTGCTCGGCATTTACGTTCTTTGTAATTTCAAGACTGTTTGCAAGCCCCATTTGACCGTAAGGCCATGAATCGCCGAAATCCTGTGTTGTGTATCCAAGCACCTTTAATACCATTGTAAGTGCCTCTTCATATGATACCGTATTGTCAGGTCTGAATGTTGAATCAACATATCCCTCCGCAATTCCGGCTGATACAGCGGCCTTTATGTAAGGTGCTGACCAGTGAGTATATGTAACATCTTTAAAAGGTGATACTTTTAAACCTGTTGCTACTGTATCTTTGTAGCTTGATGACGCTACTGCAATTTTCGCAAATTCCGCTCTTGATACATTGTCATCAAGTCTTAAATTGCCGTCATCATCGCCGACCATTATATTAAGTTCCGACAAAAGCGACATAATATCTTCGTCATTGTTCCAGTCTGCCAATACAGGCAAAGTCGATAATGACATAGCCGCCGCCAAAACAAAAGAAATTATTTTCTTCATAACTTACTTCCTTTCCGTGCAATATTATCGTACATACTATAAAATCAAGAAAATCTCAGTCCGAGAGAAAATTGTTCACAGTGCGTTTTTGCAGCGAGCGGTGCCGTACGTTTATACTGCCCTCGGTTGCATAGGAGAGCAACAGACCTTTGGTCTGTGACCAGCCCGAGCAAAAAAATGTGCTGTGGGCAATTTAATCCGGACGATTAATCATAACGTAACGCATCTATCGGATTTAATTTGGCAGCTTTTTTAGCAGGCATATAGCCGAAGAACACACCTATCATCGCTGAAACCGTAAACGATACTACAATAGATGTCGAGGTCGGTAATATATCCATCCCCAAAAGTTTACCTGCCAGTATTGCCAAAAGTGAGCCTACAATAATACCGATTATACCGCCCAAACAACTAAGCATCCCCGCCTCAATAACGAATTGAGAAAGTATATCTTTCTGCTTTGCACCAAGTGATTTTCTGATACCTATTTCCCTTGTACGTTCCGTAACCGACACAAGCATAATATTCATAATACCGATACCGGCAACAACAAGCGATATAGCCGCGATTGCGATAAGCATAAGTTCCATTTTATCAAGAATATCGGTTACACTGTCTGCCATAGACTTCATTGACGTTACAGTATAGTAATCACTGTCGCCTATATCTTTATCGCAAAGTGCTTCTAAAAGCAAAACCGCCTCTTCTACCTTTTCCTGGTCAACCGCATAGACAACATAGCTGCTTACGGTTGATGTACGGTTTGTGTATGACGCCAAAGTGTATGGTATATACACACAGTTATCCGAAGAATTTTCTGTCGAGTCGTCCTGTTCTTCAAGTATTCCGACAACTTCATACGGCGTACCCGTTATTTGAATAGACTTACCGAGTGCGTCACCGCCGAAAACTTCTTTTGCTATATAAGTACCGATAACGCAGACTTTCTGCTTTCTCTCAACGTCAACATATGTAAGCTCACGTCCGTATGTAATGTTATACTTCTTCATTCCGAGATAGTATTCGTTTACACCTGTCGCCTGTGTTGAAATTGTATCACTGCCGTTTTTTATAAATGCAGGCATTGAAACTGTCGGTGACTGACCTGCAATAATGTCGGAATGTTCTTCCGCAAGCTGTTCCATTTCTTCAGGCTTTACTTCCTTTGTCGCGGAACGGTCTTGAATTGAAACATTGATTGATTCAATACCCATTTCTTCAAATGCGTCCGTTATTTCCGATGTCATTCCCGACATAAGACTTACAAGCGCAATAACCGCCGTAATACCGATTATAATACCGAGCATTGTAAGTATTGAACGCATTTTGTTGCCGACAATACTTGACATTGCCATCTGAAAACATTTCCAAATACTCATAATCAAGTCGCCCCCTTTGCTCTTTCATCTTCGGGAGCATCTTCGCCCGCACCGTGCTGATTCATTACTGTTATGTCACCCTCTGCCGGACCGTCATAAACGATACGTCCGTCTGTTATACGAATGATACGTTTTGCTTTCGCCGCTATCGAGTTATCGTGAGTGATAAGAATAATCGTATTACCCTCCGCATTAAGTTTCTGCAAAAACAGCATTACTTCACGACCTGTACGCGAGTCAAGCGCACCAGTAGGCTCATCGGCAAGGATTACCGACGGATCACCCGCCAAAGCTCTTGCTATTGACACTCTCTGTTGCTGACCGCCCGAAAGCTGTGTCGGGTGGTTTTTCGCTTTTGATTTAAGTCCTACTCTGTCAAGTGAAGCAAGTGCTCTTTTCTCTTGTTCCGCGTCGCTAAGTCCCGCATACAAAAGCGGCAGTTCAACGTTTTCCAATACTGTTAATTTCGGCAGTAAGTTATATTGCTGAAATATAAATCCAAGCATTTTATTTCTTACATCAGCCAATTCATCTTGACTGTAATTATTAATTTCTCGTCCGTTTAATCTGTAAACACCCTTTGTTGCCACGTCAAGGCAACCTATAATATTCATACAAGTAGATTTACCACTACCCGACTGACCTACTATCGCAACAAATTCGCCTTTGTTTATGGTAAGAGATATTCCGTCAAGTGCGTGAACTTCCGTATCACCCATATGATAAATCTTATAAACATCTTTCATTTCTACCAATGGAGGCATTTTACTTCACCTCCGCTTTATCTTCCGCCCGGCATTCCGCCACCGCCGCCGGACATACCTCCGCCGCCTGGCATTCCGCCGCCGCCTGACATTCCTCCGCCTGACATTCCTCCGCCGGGCATTCCGCCCATATTGCCATTAGGAACTACATACATTTCTTGAGCATTTTGAACACCGAATGACGCATTCGCACTTGACGATTCTGTGTCAAGCGTTCTTACCCGGTCTTTTTCTGTTAAACCCGACTTGATTTCGATATAGTCTGTATCGTTAATTCCTGTTTCAACCTGAATTGCACGGTAACCGTCCGGTACATCTATATTAGTAGGTACACTTTCTTTAGCTGCCGAATTTTCATCCGATTTATCACCGTTCGGTGTATCGCCGCTTACAACAGGCATACCGCTTGACTGTGGCTTACTGTCTTTATTTTCGGCTTGTTTTCCGTCATCAGCTTTCTTATCGTCCGTTTTACCCGATTTATCTTTATTACCCTTTATAATATCCGTAACATCATTTTCGTGAGTTGTTCCGTCGTCCTTTACAAATACAATATTGCCTCTGTTTACACTGTTTACAGGTACAGCAATTACATCATCAGCCTCCTCGACAACGATTTCAGCGTTTACATTCATACCCGGCAACAAATCGCCGTAATTTTCTATTTGAATTTCGATAGTGTATGTTGTTACACCGTTTTCGTTTACACCGTCTACAGGAACTTTTGTAACCACACCTTCAAATTCACCCTCTACCGCGTCTGCCGTAACAGTAGCTTTTTGACCTGTCTTAACAAGCGCTATTTCCGTTTCGTCAACGTCAATAGAGAATTTAACGCTTGACAAATCATAAATTACACAAAGCGGATCTGTTGCATTTGAAGAATCTATCGTATCGCCTGCTTTTGAGTTTTTCTTAACGACTGTACCCTCAATCGGAGCTTCTACAACATAATCGTCAACTGCGTCCTGTGCTTTTTCTATACCAAGTTCGGCATCGTCAAGTGCAAGCTGTGCGTTCTTTATGCTTGAATCCTGTGAGAAAGTATCGTTTTGCAATACTTGCTTTTCAAGTGCCAAAACCGCATCATTATATGAAAGCTGTGCATTGCTCATTGTCGAGTTTTGATTATCATACTTAACATATCCGACTTTTTGACCGCTGTAAACAGAATCTCCTACCGCAATATTAAGATTTTCAAGTGTGCCTGATGCTGTTGATGTGATTGTTCCCTCGCTTACATATTCAAACTGTGCCGTATTTGCACAAGCAACTCCGTTTATTTCCGCACTGCCGTAATCATTTGTTGTAAGTGCACCCGGATTTGTGACTTCAACCGTTACATACACAACTTTAGCGTGTGCGTCTGTTGAAACGGCTGACGATGATTTTTCTTTAACAGTCCCGTAAATCGTATCGCCCGAGCCTATAACAGATACTGTTGCGACCGCGCCTGTCTGAATACTTTCGGCATCAACTTCATTAAACGGTATTCTCAGTTTCATATAAGAATCGTCATACAATGTTGCAACCGTTGCACCGGCATTGATATGGTCCCCTTCTTTTACGGATAATTCTTTAACTTTACCTGCTGAATTTGACTGTATGTACTGATTGTTTTTAGTATCATTAAGCGAATTTAATGCCTTTGTTACTGCATTTTGTGCAGACTTTGTACCGATATTGTTTGAAGAAACGGTCTGTGCCTTTTGCTTTACTGCGTCAACATATGCCTGTTGTGCTTTTGCAAGTGCATTTTTTGCCGTACTCAAAGAATTTTGAGCGTCATTATCTTCAAATTGATAAAGCTTATCGCCTTTCTTTACAATATCGCCCTCTTTGAAATAATCACTTGTTATATCGCCCGACTTGATAGTTGTTACTTTATACGAATCATTCGGCTCGATAGATGATGAACCTGTGATTGTATTTGTGATAGTACGACGTTCAACCGGCGAATCGGTATACATAACTTTTGCGGCACTGTTGTTTTTAGACTTTATAATAAGTCCCGAACATATACCTGCAAGTATTGCTATTACAAGAATAATTATAAGTAATTTCTTGCCTATCTTAAACTTACCGATAAAGAACTTCTTGTTTTGCTTGTCATATCCAATGAATTTCTTTTTCGGTTTCTTTTCTTCATCACTGTTGTCATCATCATCTGAAAATCCAGATATTTCTTCAAAAGTGAGTTCGTCTGCATTTGTATCTTCTGTGTTAGATACTTCTGCTTCACTTTCCAAAAGCTTTTGCTCCTTTTCAGAAGTAAAATCTCCCATATTTCTTGCCTCCTGCACCTTTATATTTTTAACTTATCTGCTCTGCGACTTTAGTTAATTTATCGCAAAACATTTTAAGGTCTGCTTCATCTACATCTCTAAAACATTCCTGTAAGTTTCTGATTATAACTTTCCTTTGATTTTCATATGCTTTTCTGCCCTCGTCAGTAAGAACTATATAACTCTTACGCTTATCGGTTGTATCCGATATACTTTTAACCAAGTTTTTTTTCTTCAAAGCCTTTATGCTTTGAGAAATAGCCGCCTTACTGACTTTTAAAATGTCACTCATCATAGTGACCGTCATCATTTTTCCGTCATTTGCGGACTGAGTAAGTAAATTCAACATCATATAATCGCCCCTTGACATTTCCTCAAAAGGACACTTTGAAAGAAACCACAGCTCCATCCTGCTTACGATTTCCCAACATTGAAGAAACATTTCTTCTTTCACCGTGTATCCCCCCACACACCGTAATATTAAATTTTGTTAATTTACTCAGCTATTTTATCACCACGATTATTCAAAGTCAATATTTACACTTTTGATACAATATGAATTTACACTTTATTCACATTTCATTTGAATATTATTAACTTTTAGTATATAATAACTATATCATAATTGTACGAGGTGATATTAAGTGAAAAAAACATATATTGATACGGCTATGGAACGTATCGCACCAGATTTAATACTTAAAGGAGGAAACGTTGTCGATGTTTTTTCGGGCAAAGTTATTAAAGCCGATGTTATTATAAAAGACGGTATTATCTGCGGTGTCGGTTCATACAGTGGTGAAAACGAACAAGACGTTTCCGGCAAATATATTATGCCGGGTTTTATCGATTCGCACGTTCATATTGAATCATCTATGACGCAGCCGTCCGAATATGCAAAGGCAGTTATGCCTCACGGTATTACAACCGTTATTGCCGATCCTCACGAAATAACAAACGTATGCGGTGAGGACGGTCTTGAATTTATGTTAAAGTCTGCGAAAAATATTCCGCTTGACGTAAATCTTATGTTGCCGTCATGTGTACCTGCAACGCCTTTTGAACATACAGGTGCTAATCTTGACGCAAAAACAACTCAAAAACTTGCACCTAAATTCTTCGGCATCGGTGAAATGATGAATTATCCCGGTATTGTTTCAGGTGATGATGAAACACTCGGTAAGCTGTGTCTTGACATCATTGACGGTCACGCACCTTTGCTTTCGGGTCATGAGCTTGACGCATATGCAAGTGCCGGTATAAAAACCGACCACGAATGCAGTGTCGTTGAAGAAATGACCGAAAAGATAAGCAAAGGTATGTATATTCTTCTTCGTGAGGGTACGCTTTCGCTTGACGTTGCAAAACTTATCAAGGGTGTAACACCTTATACGTTAAGACGTTGTGCGTTTTGTACCGATGACAGATTTGTCGGCGAAATTATTCGTGACGGCAGTATTGACCACTGTATCAGAAAAGCCGTTTCACTCGGTCTTAACAATATTGACGCAATCATTATGGCAACGCTTAACGCTTGTGAAATGTACGGTATGAAGAATAAAGGAGCAATAGCTCCGTCATATGTTGCCGATATTGTCGTTGCCGACGATTTGAATTTAAGTTCAATATCACAAGTCTACAAAAACGGCAAACTTGTATGTGAAAACGGTAAAGCATTGTTTGAATGCGAAACGGTTGACAATTCAAAAGTTACAAATACCGTTCATCTGCCGAAAATATCAGCCGACTTCTTCAAGACTGATGTTAAAGACAAATTTGACGCTATCGAACTTATACCCGAAAGTATTATCACAAAAAAGGTTACTGTATCGTATTCCGACAGCCTTTCTAAAGTATGCGTTATCGAACGTCATCATAATTTAGGTACAAAGGGTATCGGATTTGTAACCAATTACGGAATTACAAACGGTGCTATCGCCACTTCTATCGGTCACGACAGCCATAATGTAATCGTTATCGGCGATAACGACAGCGATATGGCACTTGCCGTAAATACTCTCGGTACAAGCGGCGGTATTGCAGTTTGTTCAGAGGGTAAAGTTATCGCATCAATGACTCTTGATATTGCGGGACTTATGTCCTTAAAATCAGCCGATGAAGTTACAAGAGAACACGATAACCTTTACAGTGCCGCAAAAGTGCTTAATATAACAGATAAAATCGATCCGTTTTTGTCACTTGCATTTTTGCCGCTACCTGTAATCCCCGAAGTTCGTATTACCGATTCGGGACTTTTCGATGTTATTAATTTTAAATTTGTGGAATGATGTTTTATTTTGCGGAAGGGCGATCATTGGTCGCCCTTTTTCTGTTCCTCTATCACCCCATCAGTCGACTATGTCGACAGCTCCCCTCTATGGGAGCCTTACTAATACCTCTCCTTGAGGAGAGGTGGCACGCAGTGTTGGAGTGGTGGCTGTTATTCGGCGTCCTTTTTCTGTTCCTCTATCACCACCCCTCAGTCGTCTCTGTCGACAGCTCCCCTCTATGGGAGCCTTACTTACCTCTCCTTGAGGAGAGGTGGCACGCAATGTCGGAGTGGTGGCTGTTATTCGACGTCCTTTTTCACATTCCAACACGTTAAGGCAAGCCGATATGGCTTGCCTTATTTATTAATTTGTTGCACCTGTGTCGGTTGTGTTATCCGTTGTTTTTTGTCTGCGACCGCCGCCGAAACCCGAATTTGACTTTGTTCCTATCTTCGTTATACTGCTTTCAATTTCGGCACTTCCGACTTCTTCACCGCTTGCGTAAACCGTATACGTTTCACCTGTTTTAAGTTTATCTGATGAGTACACAATCTTACTTCCGCCTTTAACTGCTGTATACTCAGCGATTGTCTTACCGTTTGAATCAGTTATCTTAACTTCATCACCCGCGGAAATCTGTGAAGTTGTGTATGCCAAAATTACGTTTTGAGCAGAGTAACTGTTTGGACTTTCGTCCATACCGCTGCCGCTTACACCTATAATTGTACCGCCGTTTACTATAAACGCACCGTCTGTATCAAAAGCACTTTCTGCACCCGTTGCCTGTGCGTCAACCGTAACAGTACCGCCATTGATGAACAATGAACCGTTTGAATCAATACCGTCTGCGTCGGCAACTATTTTAATATTACCGCCGTTGATTTGGATATGATGTTCACTGTCCTGTTCATTACCATCGACTTGTTGCATATTCGGAGGTGTCATTTGTCCGCCGTTTTGGTTGCTTGGCATATCCGGCGGTGTCATTTTATTACCGCCCTGTCCGTTACTGTTTCGTCTGCCAATTTGACCTCTGCCGCCCTGCTGACCACCTTGCATATTAGTACCGCCTCCAAAACCACCGTTTTGATTTGCACCTGTACCGCCTGAATTAAATCCGTCATCACTTGCAGTTATGTCAATATTACCGCCGTTTATCGTCAAAATCTTCTTACTTTCAATACCCTCGGTTGATTTTGTTATCGTTATATCACCATCATCAATCGTTACATCAACATGACCTGATATACCTTTTTTTCTCTCCGACGATAAATTAAGTGTACCACCCGTAATATTTATATCAGACGTGCAATGAATAGCATGGTCTGTCGAATCAACTGTAACTTCACCGCCCGATATATCAAACATCCAATCCGCTTTTATACCTTTGCTTGAAGTATCGTCACTGTCGTCACTTTCTTCTGTTTGCGTAAATTGATTATTATTCATTTGTTCACGCATTGATTGAATTTCATCATCTGTCATTTGTAACGAATCTTTCATTTCACCTCGACCGCCGAAGTCATTAGATGTACTTGCCTTAACCTCGCCTGTTGTCGTAACATTCACTTCACCGCCCGATATATCAAGTATTTCTTTCGCTTGAAGTCCGTCACCCTCTGCAGTAACATTTACAGTACCTCCCCTTATCGCAAGCGTGTCATTTGCATGAATACCGTCATTTTTTGCATTTATGGTAATATTTCCGTTACCGATTTCAATGCTGTTACTGCTGAAAATACCGTGATTATAATTTCCGTTTAGGGTAAGTGAGCCACTGCCCTTAATTTCAAGATTATCTCTTGATGTTATACAGCCTTTTTCATTTTCATCACCGCTTGTGTAATTTTCTCCGTCCGTCAAAGTATTTTCGGTGTTGTCCGTCAATGTGATATAAGCCTTGTCGGCATTCTTTACATATACAGCCGAACCGTTTTTATTTGTAAGACTCATACCCGACAAACGAAGTTTAACTTTTTCTTCGGTGTCAATAACAATTTGACCGTCATCAAGTGTGCCTGTGACTTCAAAGTCACCGCCCTTTGAAATTGTTATAATGTTATCCGATACGCTTATACCGTCACCTGTAACTTCAACATTGTCAAGATCAACCGTTCCTGTATTGTTTTTCCAAGACTCGTCCTCATCATCTTGCGGAGTGGTTATTGTAATTGTGTTGTTCTTTTCGTTCCACTCAACATCAAGTCCGAGCATATCGCTTATTGCACGAATCGGAACAAGTGTTCTTCCGTCCTCGATTATAGGTGAAACATCAAATGAATATGTTTCGTCATTCTTAGTCATATCACTGCTGCCGATAGTCATTTGTATAGTCTTTGACTTTTTCTTTGCGGTTATCGTCTGTGTGTCGCTGTCCCATTTAACCTTTGCACCGAATGTTTCAAATATGGTACGCATAGGAACCATTACTCTGTCATCTACGATTTCAGGCTGAACGTCAAAGCTGATATTTTCACCGTCATATGTAACCGTAATATCATTGCTCTTTGCCAAAACACATCCGCTGCCGATTGTTGCGGTAATTGCAACTACTGCTGCTATACTTATTATCTTTTTCTTTAATCCGATATTCATTTTTATTACCCCTTTCCTTTATGTTGATTTCATTATATATTTAGTTTCTTAAATAAACCTTAAAGGAAGAATTTTATTTATGAATATTTTGTTAATAAAAAAAATGGCTACAAATATGTAGCCATCTCAAATTGCAGACAAAACCATAATGGTTTTGTCTACTTTATTTTAGGGTGTTTGAGGTGCTAACCTCATTGAAAATCATTTCTGGCGACCTGTGCGGCAGAAATGGCTTAAAA